>Ga0209404_10000031_pt1 | contig 140595 bp, 116 predicted proteins | sample TroAtlMetagenome_2_FD_187447 | JGI IMG/M metagenome (GOLD analysis project Ga0209404, IMG submission 187447) | Marine eukaryotic phytoplankton communities from Atlantic Ocean - Tropical Atlantic ANT8 Metagenome (SPAdes) (version 2) | ecosystem: Environmental > Aquatic > Marine > Oceanic...
AAGTGCGCCTTCGCGGCGCACTTTTCTGTTTAAATTACTAGCTAAGTGAGACGGTATTCATGAGTCAGTATCCAATGACAGCGCGCGGCGCTCAAATGCTGCGTGACGAATTAAATGAGCTAAAAACCAAAACACGCCCACGTATTATCGAGTCTATTGCCGAAGCACGTGAACATGGTGACTTAAAAGAAAATGCTGAATATCACGCGGCCCGTGAGCAGCAAAGCTTCTGTGAAGGCCGCATTCAAGATATTGAAGGCAAGCTATCAAATGCACAGATTATCGACGTTACCAAAATGGAAAATACGGGTAAGGTTATTTTCGGTACTACCGTAACCATTCTAAACGTCGATACCGATGAAGAAACCACCTACCGTATTGTTGGTGATGACGAAGCTGATATTAAGAACAACTTGATTTCGGTTAATTCACCTATCGCTCGTGGTCTAATAGGCAAAGAGCTTGATGACATGGTAACTATTCAAACGCCAGCCGGCGCGGTTGAAGTTGAAATCATCGAAGTAGAATATATCTAACTACGCAAGCCAGCAGAGTCCTTCTGCTGGCTATATTTTCCGTCACAAAACTTCTGAATCCGATCATGGATTTGTAATCTGTTAAGCCAAAGCGTTTTTTAATTTTCTTGCCTGTGTATTGTTGTTTAATAAGCATTGATTGAACTCAACGGTTAGCCCTGTTCCTGCTGCGCTCGTACTTTAAGAATAAAATTAAGTGATGACGCTGTCCCGTTAGCTCACTTTTGCGTTTTCCTATCCCAAAATACATGCGATTTATAGTATAAAAATCCACCGCTTTTACAAAGAAGCCTATACTTAGCTCTGGAACCAGTTGTAGATGTATCGGTTTTATCACCTTTTCATTAATCCTTTGCTTCGAAAGAAGTGATGCATCTCGTACTGTTAACACAACCATCTTGGCTTTACGTGACCTTATTCGGGGGTTAGGCCAGTCGATAAGCACAAGCTCTCGATTATCAAACAATTTAGAAACGGCGTGCGCTGAAATGCTAAGTGACGCTGGGAGTACTCAGCAACTCACCACTAATATTGCATCGGCGGTTGAAGAGGTGGCGGTAACAAGCCGTGAGATTGCCAGTTCCTCGTTGGCAACGCTTAATGCGAGTCAAAGCCTAGATCGTTTAGCTGACCATTCGCTCTTAGCCAACGACAATATACGAAAGAGCATGGTAGTGCTTTCTGATGATATTCGAAATGTTCAATCTAATGCCGCTCAAATGGAAATGAAAGTCAGCGAAATAGGAAATATACTGGAAACTATCAATACCCTTTCCGACCAAACTAATCTTCTCGCACTTAATGCAGCAATTGAAGCTGCTAGAGCAGGGGAGCATGGCCGAGGCTTTGCCGTCGTTGCTGACGAAGTAAGAAAGCTTGCACAAAGTAGCAGGGAATCGTCAGATAAAATATCTACGCTGTTAGTGAGCCTAAAGGACGCTAGCGTAATTGTTGTCGATGATATCAACAAGAATGTTGTATCTATAGAAGCGTCAATGAATACAACTATTGAAGGGCGGCAAACTGCGGAAAAGGTGAAAGAAGCAGCGTGCGAGCTCGAGCTTATAGCGAATAATATGTCGTCTGCGGCCGAGCAACAGTCAGTGACCACGGAAGTGGTAGCTAAAGATGTAGTAGTGGTTGAGGAAGCCGCGCGGCACGAACTTCACATAGCACAACAATTGTCTGAGCTGTCTGATGAAATGCAGCGCAACAACCAGTTACTGCAACGCACTATTGCAGGGTTTAACGTAGATTAAGAACGGTAAATAGCCCGAGTTTAAAAAATTGTAGTCTCTGACTGGCGGGCGCTCTACTTAAAATCATTGCTCAATCTACTTACACTAAGTATGATTTTTCCTTTTGTTTTCGAAAGGATGCATCATGGCTTATGATTTTGGTTCTCAGACGCTAGGGATAAAGAACCCATTTAAGACAGAAGGAGCGCTTAGAACACTGGGTGGTGTCTTAACGCTATTGTTAGCGGTTTACGTTGTTTTCACAGTACCGGCAATATTTGAAGCCAACAAGGTGAAAGGCTATACCTTGCTAGCGGTTGGTTTTGTTTTAGTAGTATCGGGAATACGCCATACGGCGGTTGGTATCCTTCAACTTATGCGCTTTTTTGTAGGTAGAACGGTTCCCACTTCACTGGCCTACAACTTCTCAAAATCTGAACAAGATGCTGCTCAGGCAGAGCAAAAATCCCTGCTTTACTCAAAAGAGTCACTGCACTCTATGCTTATGGGAAGACGAAATACTACCTTTGAGGAGCCAAAAGGCTGGCTCGCTCGGCTAGTTCACAGCGTTTTTCCTAAGCTTGTTTTCTTACCTTACCCGCTACGCCATCTTGCCCAAGAAATTTTAGCCATGGGGGCGACACTTATCGTGGGCTTAGTTACCTACGCCATCGTCTATTTTTTAGTAAGTAATGGCTTTGCAGGTGAAGTCGCAAAAATTGTCGTTATGCCTGTTCTTTCTTTGGTATTGCTTATCTATTTTGTTGCCAACTGGACCTCTACGGCAAAGGGCATCCATAACGAAGGAAACTCGCAACTTGCTAAAGCGGGAGGGTTGTCAATTGGTGTAATCATTGGATTAGCACTTGTCGTTCCTCTTGGTGCGGGTGTGTTTCTCGATGGTGTGGTGGGAAGTAATATCAATGAACTTAAAACCTGGTCTGAAGAACACGCTTTTTTTAGCGCTTGGCTGAACTTTGTATACCTTTTCATCAGTATCGGCGTGGTGATAGGTCTTGTATTTCCATTACTTAAAAAGCGCATGGATTTAGTGACACCACAAACTGAAGTCAGCGAATTTCGAGCAAACATGCAAGAGTCTGTTCATCCCAATGAGATTTTTATCAATATAGAAAACATCGTGCTTGCCAACCGTCGTTACAAGGAAGTCCCAAACAGAATATACGCAGACTTTGTTCCTAAGCTTAAAGAGCAGGCTGAAGGGAAGGGTAGTTTCGAAGGGGAATTACTGATAGAAACTCAGCCAACCCTCAGTGAGGGGTTGGCATTACCCAGAGGGGCTAAAGTAGCGCTGAGCGCCATTGCGCAAGTTGCCGTCGTTGTTGCCGCGGTATTGTTTTACTCATCTGGCGTACAGCTTGCTGAGCTACTACATCTGGTTATCAATATCGGTGTAGATAACAGCGCACTGTTGAACAATGCTTTTTCTATGGTCAATAATTTGCTCATGCTGATATTCGCTTGGCTTACTTTCAGAGCGGCAGGAAGTATTTTAAACAACGCGTCTCACATGTTTTGGGGCGAGCTGAACTTTAACTCTTTGCTTATGTACATGAAAACCGAAGGCACGTATACCGAGTCTAGAGTTTCAACAGGTATGGCAATTCACGATTCTACACGGTCTGAAAATGTCGTAGTTAGAAGCAGTATCACACCGTGGATCATTACTAGCCGAATTAACACTTCTATATTCGCCACTAGCGGTATGAACAATCTGGAAGCCCCGCGCTTTGTAATGGGAATGAACAAAAACGACGGAGAATTGAAGGAAATCGTCGACGAAATTAAAGCATTCTTACGCGGTAGAGAGACCATCGCTTCAATCACTAATGAATCAGACTTAGCCAATGCAAGTACCATTCATCAAGTTAATCAACAAACCCGAGCGTTTAACAAAAACCCTGACGATCGCCTAACACTTAAAGAGACGGAAGAAAGTGCAGGTTTTCTTCGAAACGAAAAAGACAGTGAGTGAGGAGTGAGGCATGGCTGATATTAAAACACTAGATACAAAAGTTGTGTACGAAAACAAATGGCTTCGCGTAAGAGAAGACAAAATACAACGCAGCAGTGGAAACGAAGGCATTTACGGCGTGGTGGAAAAGCCTGACTTCGCTATTATTTTGCCGATAGAAGGCGATACGGTTTACATGGTTGAGCAATATCGCTATACCATAAAAGAGCGCCAGCTTGAGTTGCCTCAAGGTGCATGGGAAAGTAACCCTGATGTCGACCCTGTTGAATTGGCGAAAGGTGAACTTAAAGAAGAGACTGGCTTAACTGCAGATTCAATGGAATATGTGGGATTTCAATATTTAGCATACGGTTTTTGTAATCAGGGTTATCACATTTATGTAGCTAAAGGCCTCACCCAAGGCGCACAAAAACTCGATGTCGAGGAAGAAGACTTGCGCGTTGTTTCACTCTCCTTAAATGAGTTAAAGGAGAAAATAAAACGTGGAGAAATCAAGGACGCAAGCACCTGTAACGCAGTGGGGTTAGCCATGCTTAAGGGGATTATCTAAACACCCTGTTACAATTTGCTGACTGTTTTTTTCTTTCTGAGAAGCTAGGGTTTACAGTTTATAACTAAAAACCATTTATAAAGAGATATTTATGGCGTTCAAAGGAAGTTTTTCCATTACTCAATGGGACGAAGACACACTTAGTGAAAGATCAGAGGGAATTAAGGTATCTCACGCTAGTATTAAGCAGGTGTATTCTGGTGAAATGAGTGGCGAATCTAATGTCGAGTTTTTGATGTCTTATCAATCTCAGATGTCTGCCAAATTTACCGGGTTTGAAACCTTCGTTGGTGTAGTAAACGGTATGCGCGGCACGGTTACTTTTCAGCATGCCGGTAAGTTTGAGAATGGAGTTGCAAGCAGCGAATTTATATCAATTGAAGGGTCTGCTACAGGTGAACTGACGGGAAAAAACCTTCGAGGTAACTTTAAGTCTGGTGAATCGGGTAAAGCTGATTACGCCATTGAAATCGACAACGCTTGAGTAATGGGTAAGTGGCAACGAAAAGCGATTTTTTTAAGCCCAAAAAAAACGGCGCCGAAAGGCGCCGCTAAAAGTTGGGAAACAAACCAAGAAACTAACTATTAATTTTCAATTAAACGAGAACCAATCTCTATTTGACGAGGCTTCTTGGCTTCAGGAATGACTCGCTCCATATCGATGTGTAACAGACCGTTTTCCATATCTGCAGCTAGCACTTTTACATGGTCGCCAAGTTGGAATTTACGCTCAAAGTTACGCTCTGAAATGCCCTTGTGTAAGAACTTACGCTCTTTGCTTTCTTTATCGTCCGCTTCCGTTTTCTTCGTGCCCGTAATCGTCAACGTGTTTTCTTCAACCTGAATAGAAACGTCGTCTTTACTAAAGCCGGCGATAGCCATGGTTACACGATACTTGTCATCGCCAAGTAACTCTATGTTATACGGCGGGTAGGTACTTTGCTTCTCAGCACGAGATGCTGCATCAATTAATGACGCTAGGTGATCAGAACCAATGAATGAACGGTAAAGTGGAGATAGATCGATAGTACGCATAGTCATATCCTCAAAATTAAGCAATATGTTAAAAGTTTAAATGCCCCGACTCTGCGGCGGCGGTTTTGTCGACCTGACCTTTCAGCGCCGACAAAACATATATAGGAATGGCCCAAATACTTTTCAAGAAAGAAAATGCATATTTTTCCAAAAAACTTGGATTTAATTTTAAGTGTATGTATTTATTGGTTTTATTTGTTTCTTTTTTTACGGCATGAAATGAATCGCGTGCTTTTCAATAAATATTGAGAAAAAACCTCACATACAATAAGTGTATGCGATGTTTTTTATAAAACATTTAGCAATTGTTTAACCAATCCGGTTGTTTATAAATGCTACAATTTGGTTAAGCAAAATGTCTTACCACTTTTATTTGTAAATTTAAAAAATGAAGAAAGAAGTTATAGTTTTAAATTGCGGCAGTTCGTCCGTAAAGTTCGCGATAATTGACGCTGACACTGGAGAGGCTGGACTGTCTGGTATTGCTGAAGCACTAGGTAATAGTGATGCTAGTTTGTCTTACAAGTTAAACGGCAAAAAAGAAAAACGCGCACTACCTGAAAAAGCTGGCCATACCGAAGCGTTAAGCGCAATTTCAGAAGTTATCGCTAGTACGGGCGTTAAGCCTATCGCAATAGGGCATCGTGTTGTTCATGGTGGTGAAAAGTTTAAGCAGGCTGCACTTGTCGATGATAGCGTACTAAAAGCAATTGAAGATTATGCAAGCATGGCTCCGCTTCATAATATGGCGAACCTAAAGGGGATCGTCACGGCGCAAGAGGCTTACCCTGACCTGCCTCACGTAGTCGTATTTGATACTTCTTTCTTTCAAACCTTACCCCAAAAAGCCTTTATTTATGCTTTACCCATGTCGCTTTATCGCGAGCACGGCATAAGACGTTACGGATTCCATGGAACCAGTCACAAGTTCATACTTGATAGCATGGCAAAAATTCTTGAGAAGCCGGTTTCAGATACCAGCATTATCAGTGCCCACCTAGGCAATGGCTGCAGTGTGTCGGCTATAGAAAAAGGTGTGGCAGTAGACACAAGCCTTGGCTTTATTCCTCTTGAAGGCTTAGTTATGGGCACTCGCTGTGGCGACTTAGATCCGAGTCTACCGGGAACGCTGCAGAAGAAGCTTGGCAAAACCGCAGATGAGATAAGTGATTTACTTAACAAACAGTCTGGATTACTTGGTATCTCAGAGCTGAGTAACGACTGTCGAACCCTTGAAGATGCGGCGCTTGAAGGTCACGAAGGTGCATTATTGGCCATTGAAATTTTTTGCTATCGCTTAGCTAAATACATCGCGGGTTATATGGTAGCCGTGCCCACGTTAGACGCTATTGTATTTACAGGCGGAATAGGGGAGAACTCATCGCTTATTCGTGAGACAACTATGGGGTATTTCGCCCACTTTGGAATTAGCTTAGATGAGCAAAGAAATACCGACGCGCGATTTGGTCAAGGTGGAAAGATTACCGCTGATACCGCATCAACGGCAGTTTATGTTGTGCCTACAAATGAAGAATGGGTGATAGCCGCAGAAGCTGCAACCTTCGCGTAAATTATATAAGCAACGCCAACGCGTTAGCAAAAGCAGGAGTAACTATGTCTCGCAGAATTATGTTGATCCCCGTAGGCACAAGTGTTGGCCTAACTACGGTCAGCATGGGCCTTGTTCGTGCTATCGAGGAACAAGGCATAAAGCTCAATTTCTTTAAGCCCGTTGCACAGCCACGTAAAGGCGATAACGGCGAAGAGCGCTCTACAGCAATTATTGCGCACCATGCCAGTGTGTCGCCCATCACGCCTTTCGAGCTTGAATACGTAGAGCGAATGATCAGTAACGACAGCACCGATGAGCTCTTAGAGGAGATCATCGAGCGGTTTGAAGAAAGCAGTGTTCAAGAAGCTGTTACTGTTATTGAAGGACTGGTGACAACTCGCCATCATCCTTATGCAGAGCGCCTGAATTTAGAGATTAGTCGGGCACTTGATGCCGACATCGTTTTCGTGGCTGTGCCGGGAAATGAGTCGACCACAGATATCAATCATCGCCTCGAAATCGTTGTAGACACCTATGGCGGTCACAAAAGTCAAAAAGTAGTGGGCTGTATCTTCAATAAGGTTAACGCGTCTTTTGATGAACATGGTCGCTTACGCGCTGATATTGGCGCAATAGAAGCCCCTGAGCACGACGAAGAGCGAACCCAAGCGTTACGTGATTTGCCTATTTTCAAAAAGGGCTTGAGTCTACTTGGCACAATTGACTGGAGCGCTGATTTAGTATCTCCTCGCGCCACCGACGTAGCGAAGCATCTTAACGCTAGCTTGTTAAACGAAGGCGAGTTGGCTGAGCGGCGTTTAAGTAGTGTCACGTTTTGCGCGCGAGAAATTCACAACATGACGCACACCTTAAAGCCGGGGGCGCTACTTGTAATGTCGGGTGATCGCGGCGATGTTTTTGTGTCGTGCTGTTTAGCTGCATTAAACGGCACAAAGCTAGGCGCGCTCTTGCTTACCGGCGGCTATCAGCCAGATGAAAACATTATGGCGTTGTGTAGCCAGGCCATGGAAACGGGCTTACCGGTTATGCTGGTAAATTCCAATACGTGGCAAACAGCACAAGCACTTCACGCTTTTAATCAGGAAGTACCTGTAGATGACAGTAAACGCATTGAAAAGGTGATGGTTCACACTGCGGAAAGTTTAGACGCAAGTTGGGTAAATTCACTTACCCAAAAAGTGTCGCGCCAGAAAAAACTCTCTCCATCAGCGTTTCGTTTTTACCTAACAAACCGTGCAAGGCAGGTAAATAAACGCATTGTGCTTCCTGAAGGAAACGAGCCAAGAACCGTGGTGGCGGCCTCTATTTGTGCCAAGCGGGGTCTTGCTCGTCCTGTATTGCTAGGCGATGAAACTGAGATTAGGCGGGTAGCAGAACAGCAAGGTGTTGTACTGAGCGAAGGCGTTGAGATTCTCTCGCCGTCGGCCATTAAAAAAGACTATGTTGAGAGTTTAGTGGCGCTACGCGGCCATAAAGGTGTGACGGAAGTGGTTGCCCAAGAGTTGTTAGAAGATAATGTGACTCTGGGCACGATGATGCTTCAGCAAGATGACGTGGATGGATTAGTGTCAGGTGCAGTAAATACAACTGCGAACACTATTCGCCCAGCGCTCCAGTTAATAAAGACCGCTGAAAACGCGTCTTTGGTGTCGTCAGTATTCTTTATGCTGTTGCCTGACCAAGTTTTGGTTTACGGCGACTGTGCAATTAACCCAGATCCCAACGCTCAACAGCTCGCTGATATTGCTATTCAATCTGCGGAATCTGCACAAATGTTTGGCATTGAACCGCGGGTTGCGATGATTAGCTACAGCACTGGTTCGTCAGGAGCAGGAAGCGATGTAGAAAAGGTGAGAGAAGCGACCAAAATTGCGCAAAGCCTTCGCCCTGATTTACTTATTGATGGTCCACTTCAATACGATGCAGCGGCTATCGAAAGTGTGGGCAAGAGCAAGGCACCAAATAGCCCTGTTGCTGGTAAGGCAAACGTGTTTGTTTTTCCTGACCTCAATACCGGAAATACCACTTACAAAGCGGTACAGCGTAGCTTCGATCTAGTGTGTATTGGCCCAATGCTGCAAGGCATGCGAAAGCCCGTTAACGATTTAAGTCGCGGTGCATTGGTTGACGATATTGTATTTACCATAGCACTTACTGCTATTCAGGCGGCAGGTAACGTTTAACAGGGTACACTACCTATCTGTTGTAAGGTAGTTGCTGCTAACAAAAACGGCGCTACTTCAAATGAAGTTAGCGCCGTTTTTTATTTCTTAGTCTGATGCAGTGTTATGTTTTGCTAAGCTATTAACCTTGCGTAGCGACTATCCTCTGCTCCGTGCAGCAAGCTGCAATCTATGAACTACAAGCTAAAGATTTTCCTTTAGCGGCCATTCATCACATCGCGTACTGCTTCACAATTTGTCCATCTTTCATAACAAAGCCCACTTTTTCCATAAGGCTCATATCATCTAGTGGGTTGCCGGGCACTGCGACGATATCTGCCAGCTTACCTTTTTCCAAACTTCCAAGGGTAGCTTCTTGTTTCAGTAAGCGGGCAGGGTTTATAGTAGCAGCTTGAATAGCCTGAATGGGGGTCATACCGAACTTCACCATCCGGGCAAACTGCTTAGGATTATCACCGTGAGGGTAAACCCCGGCATCGGAACCAAATACCATATTTACACCAGCTTTAACTGCCTTCTCAAAGTTTTCGCGCTGAGTTTTACCAACAATACGCTCTTTATTCAGGCTTTCTTCTAGAATACCGGCTTTCTCTCCTTCACCCAGAATATATTCAGTTACGTAAATATCCATAGAGAAGTAAGTACCGTTCTTTTTCGCTAAATCTATCGCTTCGTCATCAAGCAAACTTACGTGTTCTACTGAATCTACACCCGCTTTAATGGCTGCTTTAATGCCATTAGTGCCATGAGCATGAGTCGCTACTGTCAAACCACGCAAATGGGCCTCATCAATGAGGGCTTTCATTTCTTCGAATGTGTATTGCTGTGCACCTACCTTTGTGCCTTTAGACAAAACGCCACCTGTAGCGCAGAATTTGATCACGGTAGCGCCGTACTTAATATTTCGACGTACTTTTTTGCGTACTTCCCACGGGCCATCGGCTACACCTTCGCTATAATTGTCATACTCATAGGGCAAAAGATTGCTGTCACAATGGCCGCCAGTTACGCCTAGGCTTGGCCCAGCTACAAACATGCGCGGTCCCACTACGTCGCCCGCGTTGATGGCATCTCTTAACGCAACATCAGCAAAACCAGGTGCACCCACATTACGCACAGTGGTAAAACCTGCATCTAACGTTGCTTTAGCGTGTTTAACGCCAGTAATAGCCGCGCGGGGCAGTGATACTTCTAAACGCTTGTACCCGTGTCGAGTTGCATCACTGGTTAAGTGTACGTGCATATCCATTAACCCAGGCATTAGCGTGGCATTGCCTAAATCAATACGTGTTGCTTCGTTTGGAACTGTCAGGTCTTTAAGACGACCAGATGCAGTAATTATATTGTCGTTTACAATAACAGCCGCCTGTTTGACGACTTTCCCGTTAGCAACGTCTATCATGCGATCTGCAGTAATAACCGTTGTCTCTGCCAAAACAGCAGTAGAGCAAACAATGGCAGTGATTGAAAAGGTGAGTAGTTTTTTTGAAAAAAGAGAAACCCAGTTCACAAGTATTTCCTTAATTAGCACACATTGAACTTTGCAAAAACAAGCTCAGCATGTCCTACATCGAGTTAGTATTATTATTGAATGACTATTGTGTCGGTACCTTTAACTTGTACAGATCATCTCTGTCTTCGTCTAAGAAGCAACGCACTAACAAATAGCAAAATAACTATAAACCAAACACCTAGCTCTTGAAGATGGTAATACGGTGTAAACCCTCTGGTTGCGACAACTGGCGCCGAAATATTACCTGCCATGAATTGAGGTAGCCGAGCAGTTATTTCGCCTCTGTGGTCTATAAAAGCCGTAATGCCATTATTTGTCGCTCTAACGACAGGGCGGCCTAACTCAAGGGCGCGCATTTGCGCTATCTGCAAATGCTGAGCAGGCCCATGTGAGTGACCAAACCACGCATCATTACTCACGGTTATGATCATGTCGGTATTTTCATATACATTTGCCATCACTTGATGAGGAAACGCAATTTCAAAACAGATAGCGGGGGCTAGGTGAATGCCGTTAGCTTCAAGGTTTGCCTGTTGATAGTCACCTCGAGAGAATGATGACATAGGTAAATCGAATAGGGGAGCGAGCGGGCGAAGCCAGTCTTCAAAAGGTACGAATTCGCCTACGGGCAATAGATGATGTTTCGAAAATCGGTTGTTGTGGAAATATTGATAGTCGGGATAAGCGGCATCTGGCGTACGTTTACCTAGCACAATTAGGTTGTTCCACGCTTCATCAGTTTCCCAGTTGTAATTAACAATACCCGTAATAAGTGCCGTGTTCTCTTGAAAGGCTCTTTCGTTAACTTTAGCAAGATAAGGTTGGGCTAATGGTTCTAACTTAGGAACCGCGGCTTCAGGCCAAATGATGAGGTCGTTATCCCATAAGCTTTCAGTTAATTTCCAATAGGTGTCCATGGTTGGACCATCTTGCTCTGGCACCCATCGCAGACTTTGCGCGATGTTGCCTTGAGCCATGCCTACTGAGTAGTTTTTTTGGGGGGCAACCCAAGTATGTTGTTTAAGAAGGTAGCCACTGGTAAATAAGCACAGTGCCACTAGCACTGCGTTGGCGAAAGTTCGCTTATTGTGTATCAACGCAAATAGCGTAGCGCTGATAACGATAAGCGCGCTTATTCCCGTTTCTCCGATGATTGGCGCAAAGCCTGAAAGAGGGCTCTCTAGTTGACTATACCCTAAAGATAACCATGGAAAGCCGGTTAGCATCCAGCTTCGTAACCACTCAGCCGCAACCCAGAAAAGAGGTAACGTCATTGGCCACAATTGAGGAGAGAAGAACTTGGCGGTTAACTTGGTGGCAAGCGCAGGATAAAGCGATAAGTAGCCACATAGTAACGCCATAATGCCAATAGATGCCGCAATAGGAAGCCCGCCAAAGTCGGCAATGCTCACATGAACCCAGCTTATACCCGCTCCAAACCATCCCGCACCGAAAAGCCATCCGGCTAAAAATGGGCGATGTTTGAGCTTTATCACCTGACGTATAGCAAGTGCAAGCGCAGGAATAGTTAAAAGCCACATGTTAAAGGGAGCAAAAGCAAGGGTTAAGCTTGCACCACTTAGTAAAAGAAGAAGGTGGGGAGTAAACCGTTTCAGCATAGGAGTCATCTGATCGTGGTTAATAGAGTTGTTACGTCAACATAGGGTGAGCACGCATAAAATCATGCTGCCCTATGCTGAAACAGGCGTAGTTTGCGTTACTTCACTATTCGAGCGAAGGCACTGAAACCTTAAGTTGGATAAGTCGGCGCTTATCAGAGTTAGTCACTTTAAATTGAATGTCGCCAATGGTGATTTCGTCATTGGTTTCAGGCATATGACCAAACGCTTTCAGCACAATACCGCCAATAGTGTCGGCTTCTTCTTCGCTAAACTTGGTTTCAAAAAACTCGTTAAAATCGTCAACCGGCGTTAAGGCTTTAACAGAGTATGTTGATTTATTTAACGGGCGAATATCATCGGTACCATCTTCTTCCGTATCGTATTCGTCTTCAATTTCACCCACGATAATTTCAAGGATATCTTCAATCGTGACTAGACCAGACACACCGCCATATTCATCTACAACAATGGCCATGTGGTAGCGTTGCTGACGGAACTCTTTAAGCAGAACGTCCACGCGTTTACTTTCTGGAACAATAACCGCTGGGCGCAGAATATCGCGAAGGTTAAATTCTTTTTCCGCGTTAAAAGCAAAAGCCAAAAGATCTTTTGCTAACAGGATACCTTCGATGTGGTCTTTATCTTCGCTGATAACAGGGAAACGGGAGTGAGCAGATTCAAGCATTACAGGTAAAAACTCTTCTACCTTTTGCTCTACATCGATGGTGGTCATTTGAGCGCGAGGGATCATGATATCCCTTACTCGCATTTCATTTACCCCAATAACCCCTTCAATCATTTCGCGGGTTTGTGGGTCTATGATTTCGTTCTGTTCAGCATCAGTAATAACCGATACTAACTCTTCTTTACTTCTCGGCTCGCCAGAAATTGAATTTTTTAGTTTATCTAACCAACTCTTGCCTGATGAGCCGTTGGTAGAGTGAGGATTATCGTCGCTCATAATGTCCGTTTAATTGTTAGTTCAACGCCAACGTTAAAATGGTTCTCGCTGGTCGTCAATGTTTTATTGTTATTAAGTGTTAAAGTACTTAACTAACAATGGTTTATATTGAATTGTTAATCAATAGATTCGTAAGGATTAGCAATGCCAAGGTGCGCAAGAATATCAATTTCCTTGCTTTCCATTTCTTCAGCTTCCGCATCATCAATATGGTCGTAACCCATTAAATGCAATAGCCCGTGAACAGTCATGTGCGCGTAGTGGTTGCTTACGTCTTTATGCTGTTCTTCGGCTTCTCGACTAATAACGGGGGCACAAATAACCAGGTCGCCTAAAAGGTTTATTTCTATACCTGGAGGCGCTTCAAACGGAAAAGATAAAACATTTGTGGGTTTATCTTTTCCTCGGTATTCATGGTTAAGGCTTTGACTTTCGGCTTCGTCAGTAAAGCGAATGGTCACTTCTTGCTCAGCTAACCCTTCGTACTTGAGCACGGCGTTAGCCCAAAGCTCAAGTTCCGAAGGTGAGGGAATGGCCGACAAAATGGCCTCGTCACCTTCAAACGCTTGCTGTACATCAATAATGGCGCTCACGATGCGTTGTCGTCTTTCGTTTGCGTGGCATTATCGTCTTGGGAAGCCTGTTCACGTTGAAGTCGCAACGCTTCTTCTTTACGTGCTTTGCGAAGACGCTCTTGTTCAGCATCGTGCACTTCATAGGCTCTAACGATACGCGCAACCACAGGGTGACGAACCACGTCTTCAGCGTTAAAGAAGTTAAATGAAATGTCATCCACTTCACTTAACACTTCAATAGCATGACGAAGACCTGATTTTGCACCGCGAGGTAAGTCTACCTGCGTGATGTCACCGGTGATCACCGCTTTTGAATTGAAGCCAATACGGGTTAAGAACATTTTCATTTGCTCTACCGTGGTGTTTTGACTTTCATCCAAAATAATAAAGGCATCGTTCAGTGTTCGACCACGCATATAGGCCAGCGGTGCAACCTCAATCACGTTGCGCTCCATAAGCTTTTCTACTTTCTCGAAGCCCAACATTTCAAATAGGGCGTCGTAAAGCGGACGAAGGTACGGGTCAACTTTTTGTGAAAGGTCGCCGGGCAAGAAGCCGAGTTTTTCACCCGCTTCTACCGCAGGGCGGGTAAGCAAGATACGGCGAATTTCTTGTCGCTCTAGTGCATCCACAGCAGCGGCAACGGCTAGGTAGGTTTTACCCGTTCCGGCAGGTCCAATACCAAAAGTAATATCGTGGTTTACTATGTTCGCCACATATTGCGCTTGGTTAGGATTGCGCGGCTTAATAACACCGCGCTTGGTTTTAATATTCACTTCTTTGCCGTAGCCGCCGGTTGCGTCTTTTTCAATAACGCGGGCTTCTTGAATGGCAAGGTGAACTTGTTCTGCTTCTAGCTCGGGAATACGGCCTTTGATAGGCTGTGTTTCTATGTAAAGAAGCTTAAGTAATTCGCTAGCACTTTTTATTTGCTGCGGTTCACCCAACACCTTGAATGCGTTATTGCGGTAGGTAATCTCTACGCCTAACCTGCGCTCAATTTGTTTAATGTTGTCATCAAAGGGGCCACATAAACTCGACAAACGTTTGCTATCTGCCGGTTCTAATTCAAATTCGTTACTAACCAATGTACTCAAGCTACTTTTTTCCTCGCTATAAAATGTATTTAGGCTGGGTTAAATTGACCCACGCCAAGCTCATCGGGCAAATCTGCCTGATGCTTTGCCATGATAGATTGGGGCGAAACGGCAACACGCAAGCCCATTTCGCTCTCTCTGCGCACAACTTCACCACGTAATGAGTTAGTGAATACGTCAGTGATGTTTACATCAACGAATTCGCCAATCATGTCTGGTGTGCCTTCGAAGTTCACTACACGGTTATTTTCAGTACGTCCCGAAAGCTCCATTGGGTTTTTCTTCGACGGACCTTCAACCAATATTCGCTGCTCTGTACCAACCATGTGACGAGCAATACGAAGAGCCTGTTGCGTAATACGCTGCTGTAGTAGGTGAAGACGTTGCTTCTTAGTTTCTTCACTTACGTCATCTACTGCGTCGGCAGCAGGCGTACCCGGGCGAGCACTGTAAATAAAGCTGAAGCTAAGGTCGTAATCGACCGCCTGAATCAAATCCATGGTGGCTTCAAAGTCGGCATCTGTTTCACCTGGGAAACCAATAATGAAGTCGCTCGACAAACTAATGTTCGGGCGAATTTTCTTCAGCTTACGCATTTTAGACTTGTATTCGATTGCTGTATGGCCACGCTTCATCAAGTTCAATATACGGTCAGAGCCGCTTTGAACAGGCAAGTGTAGGTGGTCTACTAACTCCGGAATAGACGCGTATGCTTCTATAATGTCATCAGTAAATTCAACCGGGTGTGAGGTGGTGTAACGAATTCTGTCGATACCGTCTATGGCCGCTACCAATTCAAGCAGCTCAGAGAAACGACAAATTGTACCGTCGTAATTTTCACCGCGATACGCGTTAACGTTTTGACCTAGAAGATTGACTTCACGCACGCCTTGACCTGCAAGCTGAGCGATTTCAAGCAACACGTCGTCAACAGGACGGCTTACTTCTTCACCGCGGGTGTAAGGCACAACACAGAATGTGCAGTATTTTGAACAGCCTTCCATGATTGAAACGAACGCCGTTGGACCTTCAGCACGTGGTTCAGGTAAACGGTCAAATTTTTCAATTTCCGGGAAGCTAACGTCAATGACTGACTTTGCGCCGCCCTGAAGCTGATTGATCATTTCAGGCAAGCGGTGCAGTGTTTGTGGACCAAAAACTAAGTCTACGAACGGCGCGCGCTGACGAATAGTATCGCCTTCTTGAGAGGCTACACAGCCGCCCACACCGATAATAAGTTCAGGTTTATCTTGCTTAAGTGTTTTCCAACGGCCCAGCTGGTGGAACACCTTTTCCTGTGCTTTTTCACGAATTGAGCATGTGTTAAGCAAAATAACATCGGCTTCTTCAGCACTTTCTGCAGCACTGTAGCCATGCGTTGAGTCTAGTAAGTCTGCCATTTTCTCCGAGTCGTACTCGTTCATTTGGCAGCCCCAGGTTTTGATATACAGCTTTTTAGTCATAACAACTATTCGATAACCTGTTAGTGTTCCTGTAAGTGAGAGCAGTTTCACCGTTGTTTAGAAAAGGTGGCTGCCAGAATGTTATTTTACGTAAGGCGTTTAAATCACCACGTAAAAAACACTGATAATGTCAGTTACAGGAAGATGTTCAAAATAGCCGCATATTTTACCTGTTATGCAAGCATATTCCCAGTATCTTGAGACGATTCGTTAAGAATTGATCTAGGGCAAGCCAGTTCTACGTTTTACTTCACAGCGCTTTGTGTTTTAAGACATAATGCAAGTGCGTGTTTTAAGGAGAGTAAATGGTCGATTTTTGTATAAATGGCGGCGGTATGGTAGGTGCTGCAATTGCGTTGGGACTTGCTCAGCAGCAGTTTAAGGTAGCAGTGATAGAGCCGTATCTACCAGCACCTTTTAACGCTGAGAAGGGGCCCGACTTAAGGGTTTCAGCCATCAGCGAAGCATCGGTAACGCTGTTAAAAGCCCTTGGTGCTTGGGAGCACATAGCCGCCATGCGTGTTAAACCTTACACAGGCCTTAGCGTGTGGGACGACCCAGCCCATCGAACAGACTTTACCGCACAAAGTATCGACATGCCCCAGCTAGGCTTTTTTGTGGAAAACCGATTGTTGCAGCTGGGGTGCCACCACGCATTAAAGCAGTTTGACAATGTTGAGCTCATTACCGGACAAACGGTGCAAGATTTTCAATTAACGAATACGGCTAAGGTCAGCCTTTCGAATGGCAGAACCATTGAAGCGAGCTGGCTTGTTGGCGCAGATGGTGCAAACTCTCAGGTAAGAAAGGCGGCGGGCATTGGCACCACAGGTTGGCAATATGCGCAGCAGGCGATGGGGATCACTATAAAGATGGAGAACGCCGTTGAACCTGTAACCTGGCAGCAGTTTACATCGAGTGGCCCTAAAGCCTTTTTACCTATGTTTGATAACTTCGCTTCGCTGGTTTGGTATGACTCGCCTGACGAACTCAAACGGATTAAAAGTTTAAAAGCGAACCAACTTGAAAGTGAAATTCTTAAAACGTTTCCCGATGAATTGACCAGAAATGGCAATCGCTTTTCGGTTATTGATAAAGCGATTTTTCCGCTTACCCGTTCTCATGCCAATCACTATGTGAAAGGCTGTTGTGCGTTAGTTGGTGATGCAGCACACACTATTAATCCGCTTGCCGGACAGGGGGTTAATTTAGGTTTTAAAGATGTAGAAACCTTTCTTTCTGTGTGTACTGAATTCAAGCCATTCGGTAGCGACAACGCATTGTCGCTAACCGATAAAGTATTTTCTCAGAGGCTTATCAGCAATTATGAAAAGCCACGAAAGCGAGATAATTTGGTGATGATGACGGCAATGGATGGGTTTTATACCTTGTTTAGCAATGACGTTGCCCCCATAAAATGGATAAGAAACCAGCTTCTTTCTGTGGCGCAGCGCATAGAGCCTGCTAAACAAGAAGTGCTCAAATATGCGATAGGGTTACGATAATGGAAGTGTTAATTTTACTGGCGGTGTTATTTGGTGCGCTAGCATTGATTATACCGCTAATAGAACGCTCTAAAATGCGAATCAGTAATGAGGATGCTGCGAAATGGGCTAAGTGGATTTGGCCCTTAATGGGGATTTTGCTTATCGCCCAGTTGTTGCGGTTACTGTTCTCTTAGCTGCTGCTTAGGTTTAAAAAGTCACAAAATCTAGCCACTTGCCGAACTCAAATCAATTCACTTTTTCAAAGGTTCAAAGGAATGACCGTACAATTTTCGCAAGGGTTCTCCAATCAATGTCCGTGGGTTAATCTAAAAGGCTATAGCCTTTATTATATTTGGCAAGGGCATCCAGCAGACGAAGGCGAAAAACACTTTTATCAGTTGAAGAGTAAACCTGACCCTGAAAAGGTTGAGGTGATGTCTGCCTGCTGGGATGGCTATGCAGGCAGTTACCAGTTAAGTGCTGAAGGAAGCCTTATTCTCACTCGGTTTCATTACTTCCTCCCCAACGGGTTGGGGGAGTCCGATGCCTTACTTGAGGAGTTACACGGCGACTTTTACTTAGAATTTAGAACCCACTTTGAAGGCGATCAGCTATATGTACCGTTTGCTGATGGTAAAGTGACTGTTGACCAGGAACAGTGGGTTGAGGTAAAGCGAGCCTACGTTAATCTGAAAACGGACAAAAATGGTTTTTCCACTTGGTTTAATCGGTTCATTCCGAACCGCTTAGTTAAGTAAACCAGGGCTCATCCAACTGGTTTCACGGCAATTTTCATGAAATGCACTGCGTCAGTTTTTGTAAGCCTTCATCTACATTAATGTGTTTGTTGTGGCCATTGTCCTTTCAAATCGATAATGACTTTGTCTATCATCTTAATAGTTGTTTGATTATCGTCTTGCAGTAAGGCAAACGCTCGTAAGCCAACGAACTGATTTTGAAGCCACTCTGCGGCTGTTGACGTTGGCGTATGTTCAGGCAGCTCACCTTTTTCGATACAGGCTTCAATAATATTTCTAAAACCAGCCTTAAGGGTTTGCATGCTCTCAAGTACAGCTTTTTTGGCAATATCACCAATGAGTTCTAATTCTGCAATAGACTTAACCAACAAGCACTGGCGCATGTAGCGTTGCTCGTCGGGGCCAGTTAATGCTGTTTCAAAAAAGTGGTAAAGAGCGTCTAAAGGTGATTGAGCTTCTGTGACTTGCTTTAAACGTTTTGCACTGTTGTCTGCATAATGCTCAACAACAAGTTTGAATAAACCTTCTTTGCTTTGAAAACGCGCATAAATACTACCGGGGCGCATATCCAATGCCTGCTGAATATCACGCATGCCAGCCGCCTGAAAGCCTCGTTGCCAAAAAAGCGTAGTGGCTTTTTCTATAATCTCATCGTGGTCATATTTCATCGCTGCATACCTTATACGTGAATATTTTGAACATATGTTCAATTATCACTTGAACGATCGTTCAAGTAAACCTATTATTATTGGCATACGAGTTGTGAGTAGCGCAAAGCGTTGCTTGCAGTTTTGGATCACATCAATAGGAGAGTGACATGAGCGATTTTACTTTACACACGAAAGAGAGTGCGCCAGAAGCAGCGAAGCCTTTACTTGATAATTCGCAAGCAGCATTTGGAATGATTCCAAATCTACATGCAGTAATGGCAGAAGCGCCGACTTTGCTTGAAGGCTATCAAGTGCTGCATAAACTAGCGCAAGAAACATCGTTCAATGCAGAAGAGTTAACGGTGGTTTGGCAGGCCGTGAATGTAGAGCACGCGTGTCATTACTGCGTTCCAGCGCATACGGGTATTGCTAAGAGTATGAAAGTGCGCGATGACCTAATTGAAGAGTTGCGAAACGATGAAACACTGTCTGACAGCAAATTGAATACGCTTAAAGAAACTGTGCTGGCTGTAACTCGCGGGCGAGGTAATGTTGATAATGCGCAGCTTGATGCATTTTACAGTGCTGGATACAAGCATCAGCAATTGTTAGAAATCATACTTATATTGGCGCAAAAAGTGATGAGTAATTATACCAATCATTTGGCCGATACGCCTGTTGACGAACCTTTCAAAAAATTTGATTGGTCGCCTAAATAATCATTTGATAGCTCTTTTAAAACGGAAGCAAGGCTTCCGTTTTTTGTTTCTGGCTTAAACGCTTGCGAGCAATTTCGCAAAAGCTGAATAGCAGTAGGCTACACAGTGTGTAGATAAAAAGCGCAAACAGCATTTTTCTATTCCTATTCAAAATACGACTATTAAGACGCTAAGGGCAGCTGCGGGCTTAATTCTTCTACGGTTTCCATTGCAACTAACTCTTCGTATCCCTTTTGCTGCAACAGTGTTTTCAAATCGTCGCAATTACTGCATTTATTTTGTTTAGCGATCGCCACTGCTTCGATGAAACACGATAGGTGAGTTATAGATTGTGTTTGTGTCATGGCCTACTTCACTTTTGATTTTACGTAAGTTCGTTGTTTCCATTTTTATTGGGATTACTTTGGCTTAGCCTGAAGTCACTAATGTGACGCTAGCATTATGCTTTTATGAAAAATAAGGGTGAAAAGTTCAAAATACCTTGAAATGTATATACATAGGCTATACATTTTATATTCGAATAATGTGGTAGTACTTGCAGATTCTCACTGAACGACATACTGCAGGTATTGGTATTTGCAAGGATTTAAGGTGTCTGAAAAAAACAATAAAAAGAAGAAAAAGAATAGTCAGATGATTATTCGAATCAACGACGAAGAGCGTGCCCAGTTTATCGCGTTATGCGAAGACCTAGACACTTCTGCTGCTCGTGAAGTTAGACACTTTATTCGAGAATTTATTGCCAAACACGGCGATCAATAGCGGCTTTGCTAAACGTTATGTGAGTGAAGCGAACACTACAAATAAAGATAAGGATTTACATCATGGCTAAGAAAAAAGAGTTAAAAAAAGCGATTAAGGCAACTAAGGCGAAAATTTCTAAGCAAGAAGGAAAGCTGAAAAAGCTTAAGAAGAAGCTTAAAAAAGCATAAGCGCCTATTTGGCACTCATTAGTGCAAATTTGGTATGAAAAGCGCTCTGAACGGAGCGCTTTTTTTGTTTCATGTACTCTAGTCCAAATTACCTTTTGTGAAGGTGGCACCTTCCTACCGCCTCTTACCACCAGTGCAATAGATGATTCCGTCGCTTCATCTTCAAAATTCCGCCTGTCGTCGATATTAAGGATTTATTACAACTTTAGTATTGTGCGAGCGAATCTTTTTGTGATTTACTCAGCCTTCAAGCACCGCGTGCTTTTCATCTCTAATAATAATAAGTCTGATCAGACAATCTGGCGTTTAGCAGTACCCCAACAACAGAAAGAAGATATTGTATTTCAACGCGTTTTTGATTCACGAAATACAAAACTACACACTTCGAAAAGTAAAATTTAAAAGAATTCAGGAACAACACAATGCAACAGGCAAAATTTAACGCTTCTGCTTTCAAGCTTTCCCTCATTGCTTCTGCAATTGCAGGAATGGCTTTTTCCTCTTCGTCAGTGCTTGCACAGGAGCAAGCTTCTGTTGATGAGCAAGATGTTGAGCAAATCCAAATTGTAGGTTCACGTCGCGTTGGTCGCACCATCAATGACTCCCCTGTACCTATCGACATTATCGATGCTTCATCTATAGAAGCAACGGGGCTCACTGAAACCAACATGATCTTAAACCAGTTACTGCCTAGCTTTAACTTCCCTCAGCCATCTATTACCGATGGCACCGACCACGTACGACCAGCGCAGCTGCGTGGTTTAGCACCAGACCACACGCTGGTATTAGTTAATGGTAAGCGTCGTCATACCTCTGCGCTTCTTAATTTAAATGGTTCGGTGGGGCGTGGCTCTTCAGCGGTAGATTTAAACGCTATCCCGGCTAATGCTATTAAGCGTATTGAGGTGTTGCGTGACGGTGCTGCGGCTCAGTACGGCTCAGACGCCATTGCCGGTGTTATAAATATTGTTTTGAAAGATGCTGCCGAAGGCGGTGAAGTGTCGGCAACGTATGGTGCTAACGTTACAACAATGGACGGTGTGCCTAACCTTGAAGGTGTGAGTGTTGGCGCTGACGGTAATTTAGCATTCGCTGAAGGAAGCGACAGAGACGTAACCGATGGACAAACCTTTACCCTTCGCGGCAACGTAGGCTTCGAATGGGGAGACGACGGCTTTGTTAACGTATCAGGTGAATACCGCGACCGTGGACAGGCGAACCGTTCGGACTACGACCAGCGAGAAAACTATGCGCGAGACGCGGACGGCAACCTAGACCCTCGTGAGCTTACGGTCAACCGCTACAATCACGTTTACGGAAATGGTGAGGTAGAAGATTACGCCTTGTTCATAAACGCGGGTAAAGCCCTTACTGATAGCGTTGAGTTTTATACTACCGCAGGCTACAGCACTCGTGATTCGGTAGGCGGAGGCTTTTACCGTCGAGCTCAAGATTCACGAAACGTAGTTGAAATTTATCCAGACGGATTCCTACCTTCTATTCAAACTGACATAACCGATATGTCGCTGCTTGCTGGTATTAAGGGCTATGGCGATGTGTGGAATTACGACTTGTCCGTAACACATGGTGGTAATGAGCTTGAGTATGGTGTTATCAACACCCTAAACACGTCTTTAGGTCCAACGAGTCAAACTGAGTTTGACGCGGGTACGCTAGAATACAACACCACAATTGTGAATGCTGACGCGTCACGTTTGGTAGATACCGGGTATTTCTACAGCGAAATGAACTTCGCCATGGGCGCAGAATATCGTCATGAGAGCTATGAAATAACTGCAGGTGAAGAAGGGTCTTACATACAAGGTACGTTTGGACCTGGCGGCGTGGTGACTGACCCGGTAGACGGCCCGTTTGGTGCTGCTGGTTCGCAAGTATTCCCAGGCTTTACACCAGAATCTGCAGGTGAAAACAGCCGTCATAACTATAGCTTCTATGTGGATGTAGAAGCTGACGTTGTAGAAAACTGGAACGTAGCAGTGGCAGGGCGCTATGAAGATTATTCTGACTTCGGCAGCACGTTTAATTGGAAAATGTCTCACCGTGTAACCCTGAGTGATGCATTTGCACTTCGAGCGTCAGTATCAACCGGCTTTAGAGCACCATCGCTACAACAGCAATTCTTCACCTCAATCGCGACGGTATTTGTTGATGGCGAGCCAACAGAGACGGGCACATTTGCGCCGTCAAGTGATGTTGCGCAAGCGCTGGGCAGCCCAGGTCTTGATGCAGAAGAATCGAATAACTACAGTGCAGGTTTTACCTACTCGCCAACCGCCGATTTCAACCTGACAGTAGACTTTTATCGCATTGATATCGACGATCGTATCGTGCTGTCTAACAACCTATCAGGTGAGGGGATAGAAGCACTACTTGCGGGTACGGGAGCTAATCAGGCTCGATTCTTCTTAAATGCGATAGATTCGCGTACGGAAGGTGTTGATATTGTTTCTACCTATACGCTTAATACGTCAGATTATGGTGCGTTTAACTTTAACGCAGGTGCCAACTTTAACGATAACGAAGTAACAAGTGTTATCGATGCACCTGAGGTGTTGCAAAATGCAGGCTTCGACCAGGCTAACTTGTTCGATGATGTTGAACTACGTCGCTTCGAAACGGCTTCGCCTGACAGCAAACTGAATTTAGGTGTTACGTGGAATTATGACCGCTACACAACAACCTTACGCACTACTCGTTATGGTGAAGTGGAAGACCCATCGTCAGTTGAAGCACGCAATGAAATCATTCCGTCAGAGTGGATTACAGACTTAGACGTTCGCATTGCGTTAACAGAAGGACTTACCGTTTCTGTTGGTGCTAACAATCTGTTTGATGTGTACCCAGAAACAACCCGTGAACTTGTGGATGATGTAACCACGTTCTCGCGCTTATTCCCGTATTCAGGCTTTTCGCCTTACGGTTTTACAGGCCGTTTTGTTTACGGAAAAGTCTCGTATAGCTTCTAATTAGCACCGGTTCTTGAGTGCTGAAAGCCAGTTGATTAATACGCAACTGGCTTTTTTTGTACCTGTTACTTAGTCATTTTTCTCAAAGGTAACTACACAGCGATGTTCGTTTAAAAGCGCAAAGTCTTCTTTGGGAATAAAAGCGTCGTAATCACGTTGCAGCTTAACTTGTGCTTCCTTGCGAATTTTACTGCGGCGTATAGCCGTTACGAAATTGCGCATTTCATGGTGAGTAGATAACTCTAGCTCAGGGACTGAAACAGGTGTGCCGCTATCATCTTTGGCAACCATGGTAAAAAAGCTGTTGTTGGTATGTTTGACCTCGTTGGTTTTGATATTTTCCGTAGTGACTTTTATCCCTACTACCAAGGATGTGTTTCCGACATAATGAACGGTAGCGTCGAGGTGAAGTAAGTCACCCACTTCAACAGGCTGTAAAAACTCGACGCCATCAACAGTAACGGTTACACAATAGGCTCCTGCGTGTTTACTTGCGCAGGCATAGGCGACTTTATCCATTAACGATAAAATGACACCTCCATGCACCTTACCGCCAAAATTAGCAAAAGATGGCACCATTAATTCAGTCAGTCTTGTTCTTGAAAAAGCGACATTACGTGCAGTCATAAACAACCTTTAATCTTAAGCCCTTGAAAAGCGCCGAATAAGCGTTCATATCAGTATTAGATTTACCCTACCACAAATTTTAAGGAATGGTTTTGTCACAAACGCATTTTTATCAACCAAAAGAAGGTCATGGCTTGGCTCACGATCCGTTTAACGCAATCATCGCACCGCGCCCAATCGGATGGATCTCTACAAAATCAAAAACGGGAGTGTTAAACCTTGCTCCTTACAGTTTTTTCAATGCGTTGAACTACACGCCGCCAATTATCGGATTTTCAGTAGTAGGCAGTAAGAAAGATTCACTGGTAAACGTACAGGAAACGGGTGAGTTTTGCTGGAATCTTGTATCAGAAGATTTGATTGATGCAATGAACACGACAAGTAAACCTCTGGCACCTGAAGAAAGTGAATTTGACCATGCAGGGCTTCAAACTGTAGAAAGTGAAGTGGTAAGCGTTCCCCGCGTAAAAGCGAGTAAGGTGAGCATGGAATGTAAGCTAACTGATGTGGTACAGCTTAAGACCGCCTCAGGTGAGGAGGTGAATAGCTGGTTTATCATGGGTGAAGTAGTGGGTGTACATATTGATAAGTCACTCATAGAGAACGGCGTTTACAGCACGCTGAAAAGTGCGCCAGTTACCCGTGGTGGCGGACGAGGCGATTATTACACTATTTCCCGAGATAACTTTTTCGAAATGCTAAGACCAGAGGGATAGAGCTGGCGATGCTATCTCGATAGATTATTGAGGTCTTCTTGTAAGGCCTCTATTTGTTCTAGTACGGCTAAAAATCTATTTCCAAACTCTGTTACTTGGTATTCAACCCGAGGCGGGAGCTCGTGATACACCGTTTTTTTCAGAATACCAAATTCCGTGTTCTTCTTCAGGCATTGATTTAATACTTTGGTGCTTAGTCCGTCTACAGTACGCACCATTTCACCGGGGCGGTTAATGCCATTTGCCAAGAGTTGGTAAACGGTAAGCGACCATTTACAGCCGTAAATCGTCTCTACCATGCGCGCGCTTTCTTGAGGTGGTATTTTTCGCTCGATTTGTTTTTCCTTAAAATTCATAAAGATGTACCTAAAAGTACTTACTGAACCAAATTATACTTACTATTCATGGAGTTATCTAAGGCGTAAGGTTATCACGAATTGAAAACAGTGAGGGAATTTTAAATGTCACTTTTAAATGATTTTTGTGAAAACCGTAACGCGTTAATTGTAGGCGGTTCAAGCGGTATAGGTCTTGCCACCGCTAAGTTATTGGCGAATGAAGGTGTTAACGTTGTGCTTGTGGGCAAGAATGGTTCCAAACTGGAAGAAGCAGTGAAAGCGGTAAGTACATTCACAAATGTTTCAACCATTAGCATAAACGCTGTCCAAGTTGACTTATATAAGCCTGCAGACGTACAAAAATTAATAAAGTACGTAGAAGATGCAGCTGTACCTTTTCATTACTTAATAAATGCTGCAGGGTATTTTAACCCTAAGCCATTTTTACAGCATACATGCGAAGATTATGATGTTTATCATGATTTGAATAAAAGCCTATTTTTTATCACCCAAGCGGTAGCCAAAAGAATGTCTCAGCACAGTGTTGGCAGTATTGTTAATGTTGGTTCTATGTGGGCTAAGCAGGCCGTTAAGGCGACTCCTTCGTCTGCTTACTCCATGGCAAAAGCAGCGCTGCATTCACTTACTCAGCATCTGGCCATGGAACTTGCCGACGATGGCATACGTGTAAATGCAGTATCGCCAGCGGTAGTTAAAACACCTATTTACAATGCGTTCGTTCCAGAAGAGCAAACCGATGAAGTATTGGAAGGTTTCAATGCGTTTCATCCGATAGGACGTATAGGAACTCCAGAAGACGTGGCACATGGCATCCTTTATCTGTTATCAGAAAGAGCTAATTGGACTACCGGTACCGTATTAGATATTGATGGTGGTGTAATGGCAGGTAGGAACTAATAAATAGGACGTATCATTATCTTGCTTTGTCTTCATTCTAATAACACGAAGCGAGATGATGTATACGTTTATTCGGTAACAATTGCTTGCTCTAAATAAAACGAGATTATCAATGATGCTTAATATGAACTTTGATGAACGCCTAGTGATCAATACGCAAATGCAAGAGTGGCAAGCGTCACCGTCTTCTACGGTATGGCGGAAGCCTTTAGAGCGTGAAGCAAAAGAGTCTGGTCATACAACAAGCGTCGTGAAGTACGAAGTTGGCGCGAGTTTTAAGCAGCATAGTCATCCTTATGGTGAAGAAATATTGGTGTTTGAAGGTGTGTTTTCCGATGAACACGGTGATTACCCTGCGGGCACTTACTTGCGTAACCCGCCAGGCAGTAAACATAGCCCTTTCAGTAAAGAAGGCTGTGTAATTCTGGTTAAGCTAAATCAGTTTGATAAGCGCGACTTGAGTGAAGTACGGGTAAATACAAATAAAGCACAATGGCTGCAAGGGCAGGGCGGTTTACAAGTGATGCCGCTCCACAACTTTGAGCATGAACATGTAGCGCTAGTTAAGTGGCCCGTGGGTGAGGTATTCAAGCCTCATAAGCACTTTGGTGGTGAAGAGATTTTCGTACTGTCGGGTACATTCAAAGATGAGCATGGTGAATACCCAAAAAGCACGTGGATAAGAAGCCCACATATGAGTCAGCATCATCCTTACGTGGATGAGGAAACAATAATATGGGTGAAGACAGGGCATTTGCCAGTAGCGTTGTAGGCCGCCACTTCATTTGTTGCAGGTAAATCAAAACCAGTGTTTTACTTGCGGTCAATTGCTACAAACGGAAAAGGCTAACCCGAGGTTAGCCTTTCTTTTTGTTTAATCTCACTAGATTAAAGTTAGCCCGGTAACACCTAACTTTAAAACACTAACCTAGTAAAAGCCGGACTTAATCCCAAATACCCTCTTCTGACTTACCCTGTATTTCACAGTCGCCCGCTTTGTATTCCATGTTTGCGCCGGTGTCTTTTTTCTTAAAGTAGTCTTTGCTGATAGACACAATGGTAGGGGTCATCCATACAATAGCAATGATGTTTATCACCGTCATTAGGCCCAACGCCATATCGGCCATGGCCCATACCTGAGGTAGGGCTGCCTGTGCGCCCCAGTAAATCATGCCTAAATAACCAATAGTGTAAACTGCACGGCCTATTTTATTATCTAGCTTGAACATGTGCAGATTACTCTCGCCATAGGCATAGTTTGCCACTACAGACGTGAATGCAAATAAGCTGATGGCGGCAGCCACAAAATCAGTACCGCCTTCGCCTAGGTGACTGCTCATCGCATCTTGGGTTAGGCGTATGCCTTCCATTTGATCAGAGCTTGAACCGCCAGCAAGTAAAATGATGAAGGCAGTAGACGTACATAGCACGAGTGTATCTAAGAAAACGCCTAGCATCTGAATGTAACCCTGTGATACGGGGTGATTAGGGTTTGGCACAGCACTCGCCGCAGCGTGCGGTACAGAGCCGCTGCCTGCTTCGTTTGAATAAAGCCCGCGCTGAATACCATTTTTAATGGCCGCACCGAGTGCACCAGCGCCAGCTTCCTGCAAGCCAAATGCTGATTTAACGATATCGAGCAGCATGGCTGGCAGTTCGGAAATATTAATGAAGGTAATAGCCAAAGCCACAAGCACGTAGCCTATTCCCATAAATGGCACCACAAACTCGGCAAAGCGCGCAATGCTTTTAAGGCCTCCCACGACGATTAAGGCTGCCAGTGCAATAATGGCTAGGCCTACATATTCCGTGGGGAATGAGTATGCATTGTTTAATGCATCGGTAATAGTATTGGCTTGAACGGCGCTAAAGACAAAGCCGTAGCCAAAGAACAAACATAGAGAAAATGCGACTGCAAGCCAGGTTTTGTTCAAACCCTGCTTGATGTAATAAGCGGGACCGCCACGGAACTCGCCGTTTTCGTCACGGACTTTATATAGCTGACCTAGTACACTTTCGGCAAAGCCAGTGGCCATACCTAAAAGGGCAATCATCCACATCCAAAAAATAGCGCCAGCACCGCCTAGAGATATAGCAACCGCGACGCCAGCTAAGTTACCCGTGCCTACGCGAGCCGATAAGCTGGTACATAAAGCTTGGAATGAACTGATCCCATCCTTAGTAGAAGTGTTACTGCCCTTTAGTAGGCTGAACATATGGCCGAAGTGCCTAAGCTGCACACCGCCAAGTTTAACGGTAAACCAGATACCACATGCAAGCAGCATAATGATAAGTACCTGACCGTCTCCCCAAAGAATATTGTTAACTAATGAAACGAATTCGTTTATCACGCACTTTCCTTCGTTATTGTTTTAATTATTGCTCGGCGTGTAGAAATGAACTGAACATGACAGGTGCGTTGTCAGAACAAACGCTTCGGCTTAAGCAAACTTTTATTTGCTAAACCTTGGAATAAGCCGAGCTATATCGATAAAAAACCAATACTAGCACGACAATTAAATGATTGGACAATGAAAACGTACTGAAACTATGACGTTTTATGCTCGCATATAGCAAATTTATTCATTCATGGGGGAGAAGAACACATTTGCTGAACAATACGAGAGTACAAACAAAAAAACCGCTCAAAAGAGCGGCTTTTTCAAGAATATGGCTGGGGTAACAGGACTCGAACCTATGAATGGCGGGATCAAAACCCGCTGCCTTACCAACTTGGCTATACCCCAATATTGGTGCGGAAGGAGAGACTTGAACTCTCACGCCGTGAAGCACTGGAACCTAAATCCAGCGTGTCTACCAATTCCACCACTTCCGCAATGTAGACTTCCAATTAAGGAATAAGTAAAAGTTGGTGGCTACGGCGAGATTCGAACTTGCGACCCCATCATTATGAGTGATGTGCTCTAACCAACTGAGCTACGTAGCCTAAACTTTTATCTTCAATAAAAAGCCGCTCGATGAGCGGCTTCTCAAGAATTTGGCTGGGGTAACAGGACTCGAACCTATGAATGGCGGGATCAAAACCCGCTGCCTTACCAACTTGGCTATACCCCAAATGGTGCGGAAGGAGAGACTTGAACTCTCACGCCGTGAAGCACTGGAACCTAAATCCAGCGTGTCTACCAATTCCACCACTTCCGCGTAGACGCTAGCTATAATAGTCATTCAAAAAGAATGGCTGGGGTAACAGGACTCGAACCTATGAATGGCGGGATCAAAACCCGCTGCCTTACCAACTTGGCTATACCCCAGTCGTGGTGCGGAAGGAGAGACTTGAACTCTCACGCCGTGAAGCACTGGAACCTAAATCCAGCGTGTCTACCAATTCCACCACTTCCGCGCAGCTAGACTTTCCTAAAAGAGATAAGTGAGAATTGGTGGCTACGGCGAGATTCGAACTTGCGACCCCATCATTATGAGTGATGTGCTCTAACCAACTGAGCTACGTAGCCTTGCTATTCTCTTCCCTCTCAGGAAGTGGCGCGTATTATGCGTATATGACTGGCAACCGTCAACCCCTTTTTTACTAACTTTTTTTAAATGCTCATTAAGTGTGCGCATTAGGGCGAAATACGCGCAAAAAGCCGTGAAATTGAACAACTTGCACGAAAAAAGTTAGCTATTTACCACGCTTTGTTACTGGTTTTTGTTTGGTAATAACATACGTCAATAGGGCGCGGGCCATACGTATTGTCATGAAAAAACGGGTTATCTAAGTTTCTTCCTGTGTTTGCCCGTTTTTTATATTCTTCATGATGCGGCGTTTGTAAGAAATAAGGTGCCGCGTTGTTTGCATGCACAAAAGCCTGCTTAATTTTGCTTTCTTGCGTTATATCATCTAGAACGCCACCTCTGTCCATATTTCCTCGCGGCAACTTTTGAAGCACATCCATACCGTGCAGTACGCGACCAACGACCGACATATTTCTGTCTAAGTGTCGTGGTGCTTGCCCAATCACAATATAAAACTCCGTACTGGCTGTATCTTTCTCGCTATTGCGAGCAAACGCCACAACACCTGGGCAGTGAAGCCCCCACATTTCTTTTCGGCTTTTATCAATGCCTACTGGAAAGCCATCTAAAAATCCGGTGTTAGGCGCAAACATATCCTGATTCTCAACCACGTTTACATTGCTATTAAGCGGTTGCGTAAATTCAGCGTTAATAGGTTTAAGCAGATTCGGCGGAAATTGTGATGCGTCATGCGTATCGTTGCTGCCTGCCTGTGCCACAAACCCGTCTACTACACGATAAAATGCTTGTTCGTTATAAAAGCCTGCGTCTATTAAACTTTTAAACCTGGCCACATGTTTTGGTGCAAGGGTAGGGTGAAGCGCAATAACTACATCGCCATATGCAGTTTTAAACGTCACAGTATTACTCTGAGGAACTTGATACCAACTGGCAGTGTTACTTGCTAATGCTGGTGCCTTTTCAACAGCATCGCTACTGATTTGTGAATTCACTGGATTAGTTTGAGGTTCACTGGCAAAAGAAAAATTAGCCAGGCTTAACAAGCACAACGCTTTAATTGAGGTTCTTAAAACAGAAAATCGTTTGGCGTGCTGTGATTTGCTGCAAGTTAAAGGGCGTGAAGCGCAAAGCTGATTAATAGTCATTACAAAAGCCGTTAGTTTTTTACTAGTTATATCAGGCCTATGTGCGCTTCACAATTATTCGCTAGAAACAAAAAAGCCACCTTGCGGTGGCTTTAGTAAACAGTGCTAATTTCTACAATAGAAATTACACGTTAAAGCGGAAGTGAATAACGTCACCGTCTTTAACAATATAGTCTTTACCTTCTAAACGCCATTTACCCGCGTCTTTCGCACCTTGCTCGCCGTTGAACTCAACAAAGTGTTCGTAGCCTACGATTTCAGCGCGAATAAAGCCTTTTTCGAAGTCGGTGTGAATTTTACCTGCCGCTTGTGGTGCAGTTGAGCCTTCAGGGAAGGTCCACGCACGTACTTCTTTTACGCCTGCAGTAAAATAGGTTTGTAGCGTAAGCAGGCTGTAACCCGCACGAATTACGCGGTTAAGACCTGGTTCTTCTAGACCCATGTCTTGCATAAACTCTTCGCGTTCGTCGTCTTCAAGCTCAGCAATATCAGATTCGATTGCCGCGCATACTGCAACTACAGTCGCATTCTCGCCTGCTGCAATTTCTTTAACCTGATCAAGGTACGGGTTGTTTTCAAAACCGTCTTCATTCACGTTGGCAATGTACATGGTTGGCTTAAGGGTAAGCATGTTCATGTAGCTGATTGCCGCAAGCTCTTCTTTAGTCAGTTCAAGTGAACGTAGTAACAAGCCTTCGTCTAGGTGCGGCTTAATCTTTTCAAGCACTTTCATTTCGTACTTAGCTTCAGCATCGCCACCTTTTGCGCGCTTAGCAACACGGTGAAGTGCTTTTTCTGTTGTTTCTAAGTCAGCAAGTGCAAGCTCGGTGTTGATAACATCGATATCGTCTTTAGGGCTAACGCGACCTGCAACGTGAACAATGTTCTCATCATCAAAACAGCGTACTACGTGACCAATAGCGTCAGTCTCACGGATGTTAGCAAGGAATTTGTTTCCTAAACCTTCACCTTTAGAGGCACCTTCAACCAAGCCAGCAATATCTACGAATTCCATGGTAGTAGGAATAACGCGCTGAGGTTTTACGATTTCAGCCAACTTGTCCAAACGAAGATCTGGCACAGGAACAACACCTGTGTTTGGCTCGATAGTACAAAACGGGAAGTTTGCCGCTTCAATACCTGCTTTAGTTAATGCATTGAAAAGTGTTGATTTACCTACGTTTGGTAGGCCAACAATACCGCATTTAAAACCCATGGTATGGATCCTTAGTTTGGAAAAGTGATAACTGGCTAGGTTTACCCTTTGTGCGAGTGTAACCTGTTTTGTGCTTGCTTAAGGTCTTCTTTCAGCAAAATTTCTGTACAACGTACCGCTTCATCGATGGCACTTTCAATGGCTGCTTTTTCTTCTGCTGGTGGTTTTCCAAGAACATGGCCGGTAACGCGGCTTTTATGACCTGGATGACCAATACCTATGCGCAAACGCAAAAAATTCTTGTTGTTACCCATTTTAGCCACAATGTCACGTACGCCATTTTGACTAGAGCTTCCGCCCACTTTGTATTTTGCAACACCTGGGGGTAAATCTAACTCGTCAAACGCTACTAATATTTGTTCTGGTTCTATGCGGTAAAAGTTAGCCAGTGCTGCTACGGCTTGTCCACTTTTATTCATAAAGGTAGTGGGGTAGAGCAAACGGATATCTTTGCCTGCAACTGTAATGCGAGCAGTTTTACCGAAGAATTTGGTTTCTGGTTTTAGCGGGGCGTTGTAGGTGTCGGCTAGTTGGTTGAGAAACCATTCACCGGCATTGTGTCGGGTATTTTCATATTCGGGGCCTGGATTACCCAGACCCACGATAAGGCGGATATCAGCCAAGAGGATTATTCCTCAGAAGCTGCTTCTTCGCCGTCTTCTTCTGCGTCAGCCGCTTTAGGAGCAGGCTTAACAGTTACAACCGCTAGGTCGTGAGCTTCGTCGTTCTTCGCAAGTTCTACTGAAGAAACGCCAGCTGGAAGAGTTAGGTCAGAAAGGTGTAGCGTTTGACCCATTTCAACACCAGCCATATCTACTTCGATGAACTCAGGAAGGTTCTTAGGTAGACAAGTAACTTCGATTTCAGTTACGTGGTGCTCAGCAATACCGCCAGCTTTAACAGCTGCAGATTTTTCTTCATTTACGAAGTGAAGTGGTACGTTAGTGTGAACGTCTTGACCAGCGATTACACGTTGGAAGTCAATGTGTGTGATCTTTGGCTTGAACGGGTGACGTTGCATATCTTTAACTAGAACTTCAACAACTTTACCGTCAAGGTTAATCTCAAGAACGTGAGAATAAAACGCTTCAAAGTCAGCAGAGTTGTTTACTTTGTTATGATCTAGTGTGATAGAAACTGGTGCTTCTTCACCACCGTAGATGATACCAGGAAGCTTGTCTTCGCGACGTAGGCGGCGGCTCGCACCTTTCCCTAGGTCTGTACGAACAGAAGCGTCTAGTTTGAAATTTGCTTCAGACATTGTCTGTCTCCAAAAATATAAGTCTAATGATGTGGATTTTTGCGACCAAAACCCACGGTAAAATGATGTGAATTACGTTTAAAAATAACTTTTTATGCGCAATAAAACACCAGCCCAAAATTCAAGGGCGGCGAATTCTAACACCACCTACCAAAACATACAATTACAAAGGCAGATAAAATATCCAACCAAGCTAATGCAAGTATTTGCGTTACTCACAATAAAAGAAGCGCACCTTGGCGCGCTTCTATCATATTTATAGAAAAAAGCACTTTGCTAAGACTAACTTGACCGTTAATGTCTCTTTCCTATGGCTTCACAAGGTCAACAGGCCTTGGGAACATAGCAACTTTTTACACAAGCGTTTACTTCGTCAGCACCACTCTGTAATGGGCTTTACCTTCTCTTAATCGCGCAATTGCCTCATTTACGTCATCAAACTTGAAGGTTTCGGTCACAGGTTCAATATTGTGGTGTGCAGCGAAATCTAGCATGGTCTTAATGGTCGCGGGGCTTCCCACTGGCGAACCTGACACACTTTTCTGACCACCAATTAAGTTAAACGCACCAATATCTAGAGGTTCAAGGGTGGCGCCTACAAAGTGAAGCCGGCCTTTCGGAGCCAATGTCGATAGGTACAAGTTCCAGTCAAGCTTTACATTTACGGTTGAAATAATTAAGTCAAACCGACCGCGCGCTTTTTTAATCTCATCTTCATCACGGCTATTAATTGTATCTGATGCACCTAGCTCTAGCGCTTCCTTCTTCTTAGATTCGCTTGAAGTGAACGCTACTACCTTACATCCCCATGCATTTAAAAACTGCAGGGCAAGATGACCCAGGCCGCCAATACCAACTACACCCACTTCACTGGTAGGACTAATACCAAACTGGACTAATGGGTTGAAGACGGTAATACCGCCGCAAAAAAGAGGGCCTGCCTTTGTGCTATCGATAGCATCGGGAAGGGGAATAACGGCACGTGCTTGGGCGCGCACTTTATCTGCAAATCCACCGTGACGACCACCTATGGTCATCGTAGCATCGGCACACAGGTTATGATCGCCTTCTTCGCAGGTTCTACAACTATTACAGTAGCCTGAATGCCAGCCTAAACCGACACGCTGTCCCACCTTAAGTGACGTTACATGTTCACCTATTTGGCTAATTGTGCCGACAACCTCGTGACCAGGCACAAAGGGATATTCTGTCATGCCCCATTCATTATCGAGCATGCTTAGGTCGCTGTGGCAGATACCACAGCTTTCAACGTCTATTTCAACGTCATGTGAGCCCAGCTTACCGGGGTCGTATTGAAACTTTTCCAGTTTTCCACCCGCTTCTTTAGCGGCATATGCATTTATCATCAATAACCGTCCTTTTAAGTGTTGCAGTGCAACATTCACGCGTACGCAAAAATTCTATAATTGCTAAATCGCTAGCTTAATTACCTTTATAAGTAATTTGCTACACGCAAAGCTATATTCTCGATCATTGTGTTTGCAGGTTATCAATGACTTTACTGGTATCGAGTACTTTAACGCTTGATACTTGAAGTACCGTACCGAATTGCGTAAAGGTCATCATATCAGGTTTAGGCGTACCTTTAACTTCCACAACAAGGCCGTTCTTTTGATAAGTTTCATCTAAACCATGTAGCGTATAGCGATCGCCGTTTTCAGCAATAAAAGCATAAAAACCGCCTTCGAGATCTTTATAAATAATACTGCCCTTCATGGTGACTTCACCTTTTGCATTATCTTCTACGGCTTCAGCCTGAGTAACTGGTTCGGCTACCAGTTCCTTGGGCATAGACGCCTTATCGTTAGCTTGAACTGTGGAAGATTTGTCTTTCATTTCAGTTCCTTGTTTCTCAAGATCTGCTTGTTTCACTGAGTCGTCATCTCCAGAGCAGCCTGCTGTATTTAAAAGGGCAGCAATTACTGCAACAAGGCATAGTGTTTTTGTTTTCATTTTATGTCCTTAATATTAGTTTTAACGCACAACAATTCTTAACGTTAAACCTAAAATTGATGAAAAGAAAGTCACATTAACGAGTCGGAAAACGGCAATAAAGTATATTTAAGGCCTAAACGGAATGTGTTTGGCTTGATGTACTGTTCTTATTTTTAAGGTGATGTTCGCTTTCAAAGAAAAAAGAAAGGTAAAAAAAGAGCCGGCGCCACTTACATGGGCCAGCTCTTTGGTAGGAGTAACAATATTTAAATTTTAGTATTCAAACATTGCTGAAATAGACTCTTCGTTGCTGATGCGACGAATAGTTTCTGCAAGCATCTCAGATAAAGTAAGCTGTTTTACTTTTCCAATTTGCTTCATCTCTGCACTTAATGGGATAGAGTCGGTAACGATAATTTCGTCAATAACAGACTCTTTAAGATTGTTTGCAGCGTTGCCTGAAAAGATAGCGTGAGTCGCGTAAGCATAAACACGGCGCGCGCCATGTGCTTTAAGTGCTTCGGCTGCTTTTGCAAGCGTACCGCCTGTATCAATCATGTCATCGACAATGATGCAGTCTCTGTCTTTTACATCACCAATGATGTTCATTACCTGAGCCACGTTCGCTTTAGGGCGACGCTTATCGATAATGGCAAGGTCGGTGTCGTTAAGTAGTTTCGCAGTAGCACGTGCACGTACAACACCGCCAATGTCAGGAGAAACGACTACAGGGTCGGCAAAATCACGTCTTACCATGTCAGCAAGAAGGATAGGAGTACCGAATGCGTTATCCACCGGAACATCAAAGAAACCTTGAATCTGTTCGGCGTGTAGGTCGATAGTAAGTACGCGGTCAACACCAACGTTAGACAGGAAGTCAGCCACTACTTTCGCAGTAATTGGCACCCTAGCTGAACGAACACGACGGTCTTGGCGTGCATAACCAAAGTAAGGAATTACTGCTGTAATACGACCAGCTGATGCGCGACGTAGTGCGTCGATCATCACAATAAGTTCCATAAGGTTATCGTTAGTAGGCGCACACGTAGACTGGATAATAAAAACGTCCGAGCCACGGACGTTTTCATGAATTTCTACGCTGATTTCACCGTCACTGAAACGGCCAACTTTGGCATTTCCAAGTTTGGTGTAGAGGCGATCGGCAACTTTCTGGGCAAGTTCTGGTACGGCATTACCTGCAAAGAGCTTCATATCTGGCACAAGTGGTTCCTCAGTGCGTTGATAAAAGAGGTTTGGCTGGGGTAGCAGGACTCGAACCTACGGATGGCGGGATCAAAACCCGCTGCCTTACCAACTTGGCTATACCCCAATTTTTAAGTTCTTGTCCGATGTGGCGTACACGCTATCTTTGTTGTTCTAATTTGTCTAATAGTGGTGAGCGATTCACACCTTTTGCGACAAAACTCTGCCAAGTTTCAGGCATTTGAGCCCTAACTTGTTCGGCTAAAGTGTAGTCAGAAAAAGTGGCAAACACGCATGCACCTGTGCCCGTCATTCGCGACGGTGCGTAGTGTACCAACCACTGTAATAATTTTGCAACTTCAGGATAGCGATTCGCGACTAATTGCTGACAATCATTCCAAGTTTTTTCAAATTTATAGTCTTCCCAACGTATCGCAGGTGTATTTCTGGGCAAATCCGGCGAGGTGAACACTTCTGCTGTACTGACATGAACATTTGGGTTCGCTACAAGAAAATACTGTTCTTTTTGGGGAGCTGGCGTTATGTCTTCTCCAACGCCTCCTGCAAATGCTGTTAGACCTCGCACAAAAATAGGTACGTCAGCGCCTAAAGATAGCCCGAGCTCAGCCAGTTCATCTTCACTTAGCCCTGTGTTCCAAAGGTGATTAAGCGCCACTAACGTGGTGGCTGCATTCGAAGAACCCCCGCCAATGCCGCCCCCCATAGGAAGGCGCTTGTCTAACGAAATAACGGCACCTTTATCACATTTTGTTTTTGTTGCCAGCAGTCGCGCTGCTTTTACAATTAAATTGTCATCGTCTGGCACACCATCAAGAGGTGTTTCCATGCGAATCGTTGTGTCGTCTGTACTTATGTCAAAGGCGAGTGCATCGCCGTAATCTAGCATTTGAAACAGACTTTGAAGCTGGTGATAGCCGTTGTCGTAGCGGCCAAGAATATGTAAAAAAAGATTCAGTTTAGCGGGGGAAGGCCACCAATCTTTATGTTCTGAAACAGATGAGTTCACTACAGAGTCCACTGATAAATTTTAATTTTAAGCTGAGTATTAGGCATGTCCGGCGTTTCATTCTGGGTAAGCGTTATGCTGTGAGGCAACCATACAGATGTGCCATCATCTAGTTCAACACTACCGTAATTACCATAAGCAACTTGCCAATTGCGGCAACCTCGGCAATAGCTTTCAAGGGTATTAACCAACCCTTTTTCAGTTAGGGTGAATTTATCACCGTCTAGCGGTAAGCCTTTTACCCAAGACAATAGTGATTCCACCGGAATGACCATTCCCGTAATCTGATAAATAAGTGGTTCTGGTAGAGCATCTACATACGTTTCACCGTCAGCCTCTAATACCGACTGCTGCTGGGTAACGTTAAGGTTAACCAGACTTACCCCTAGAAAATTGGTTAATCGAAAATCAAAATCACCGGAATCGTTTTTCCAGACTAAATTAAGGCTGGCCGCTTCCTTTCCTTGGCGAAATGCAATTTTTCCGCGCATTTGCCACTGATGTACTTCAGCAACTTTTTCAAGTTGGGCCGTGAGGTTTACCGCGTTTTCTGGGCCTTTGGGAGCGGTTGTGCATGCGCTCAGTACGAAGCAGAGAAACAACAGTAGGGAAATAAAGCGAATCATTAAGGCGCGTTACCTGTATAAAAATAAAACACATTTAATTGTGACATTATGGGAACACAGTTTCACCAACACTTTCAATCATTTTGGGTTTTTCGTACAATGCCGCTCCGACGTTGCCAGCACAGATTTTAATGACTTTACTCGCCCTCGGTATTAACCACAAAACAGCATCAGTAGCACTTCGCGAAAAAGTGGCCTTTACACCAGATTCTCTGGTGGAAGCGCTTGCGAGTTTAAAAAAGCTGGAAGGCGTAGATGAGTCTGTCATTGTATCGACCTGTAACCGCACTGAGCTATACGTTAATACTCAAGACGACACAGGCCAAAAGCTTTTACAATGGTTAAGTGATTTCCATCACTTGGATGTAGAAGAGATTGCCAATAACAGCTATGTGCTCGCGCAGGATGAAGCGGTAAAGCACATTATGCGTGTAGCCAGCGGACTTGATTCACTGATTTTGGGAGAACCTCAAATCTTAGGTCAGGTGAAGCAGGCGTTTGGTGATGCAAAACACTCAGGTATGGTGAGCAGCGAATTTGATAAGCTGTTTCAACATACGTTTTCGGTGGCGAAGCGAGTTCGCAGTGAAACAGATATAGGTGCAAACGCGGTAAGCGTGGCTTATGCAGCCGTTCAGTTGGCCAAGCATATATTCGCTGAACTACCAAAACGTTCAGTGTTATTAGTGGGAGCTGGCGAAACCATTGAACTTGTGGCTCAGCATTTGAAAGAGCAGGGCGTGAGCTGTTTGGCGGTGGCGAATAGAACCGTAGCGCGAGCAGAAGCCTTAGCTGAAACACTAGATGCAAGTGTGTTTACCTTATCGCAGGTGCCAGAGCACTTAAAAGACTTTGATATCGTGATAAGCTCTACCGCTAGCCAACTGCCCTTAATTGGCAAGGGTATGGTGGAGAAAGCCCTTAAGCAGCGCAAAAACATGCCGATGTTTTTGGTTGACCTTGCAGTACCACGAGATATCGAATCAGAGGTTAACGAGCTAGGCGATGCCTATCTTTATACCGTTGATGATTTGCAGCATATTGTTCAGAAGAATTTAGAAAACCGCGAGCAAGCAGCAAAAGAAGCGGAAAAGCTCATCGACAAACAAGCTGGCGACTACATGACGTGGAAGCAGTCGCAGCAATCGATAGATTTAGTAAGACAGTATCGCCAGAAAGGCATGGCACAGCGTGACGATATTGTGGAAAAAGCCAAAGCGCAATTAGCAGAAGGTAAAAATGCCGAAACGGTATTAGAAGAAATGGCGTATAAATTAACTAATACGCTATTGCACCCAACTACCTTAGCGTTACGCGAGGCTGCCATGCACGATGACCCGGCATTGAGCCGATGGATGGGACAGGCATTAGATTTATCTGACTTTTCGTCAGACGAAAATAAATAAGGTAATAAGAAGCATATGAAAGAGTCGGTAGTTAGGAAACTCGAACACTTAGTCGAGCGTTTCGAAGAAGTTCAGGCGTTGTTAGGCGACCCTGGAGTTATCGGCGATCAGGATAAGTTTCGCAACTTGTCAAAAGAGTTCAGTCAGCTAGAAGATGTAGTGGCAGGCTTTAATGCTTATCAGCAAGCACAAGAAAACTTGGCTTCAGCGCAGGAAATGCTGAATGAAGACGACGCCGACATGCGCGAGATGGCGCAGGAAGAGATGAAAGATGCCAAGGCGGAAATTGAACGCCTTGAAACTGAACTTCAGGTGCTACTCCTGCCAAAAGATCCTAACGATGATAACAACTGTTTCTTGGAAATTCGCGCTGGTGCGGGTGGTGACGAAGCGGCAATATTCGCAGGTGACTTGTTCCGCATGTACAGCCGTTATGCCGAAAGTCGTGGCTGGCGTGTAGAGTTGGTTAACGCCAATGAAGGTGAGCATGGCGGTTATAAAGAAGTCATTGCGAATGTTAGCGGCGATGGCGTGTACGGCGTATTGAAATTCGAGTCGGGCGGTCACCGCGTACAGCGTGTACCAGAAACCGAATCACAAGGCCGTATCCATACCTCGGCATGTACTGTGGCGGTATTACCAGAAATTCCAGAGTCGCAGGCAATTGAAATTAACCCTGCAGAGCTTCGCATCGATACCTTCCGTGCATCAGGTGCGGGTGGTCAGCACGTTAACAAAACCGACTCGGCGATTCGTATTACCCACTTGCCAACAGGCTTGGTAGTGGAATGTCAGGACGAGCGTTCACAGCACAAAAACCGTGCGAAAGCGATGTCGGTACTTCAAGCGCGCTTAAATCAGATTGAAGAAGAAAAGCGTGCAGCAGAAGAGGCTTCTACCCGTAAGAGCCTAGTCGGTAGCGGTGACCGCTCTGAGCGAATTCGTACTTATAACTTCCCGCAGGGACGTGTAACCGATCACCGTATCAACCTAACTATTTATCGTTTAGATGAAGTGGTGGAAGGTGATCTGAAACAGCTTATCGACCCAATTTTGCAAGAGCATCAGGCCGATCTGTTGGCTTCACTGTCGGACGAATAACGCTGTCTTGTTACATAAACTGTTTATAGAAAAACAATGCGCATAGACAACGCCCTAGCATGGGCTGCTGAGCAACTAGAGGGTGGGGAGTCACCCTCCATTGATGCCAAAGTCATGTTGGCGAACGTTCTAGGTAAGTCACAAACTTACCTATTCACATGGCCTGATAAAACCTTGAATGCCACCCAAAAAGCGCAATTTGAATCAGATGTGGCCAAGCGTAAACGGGGTGAGCCCGTGGCTTATATTATCGGCAAGCGTGATTTCTGGACCCTGTCACTGTTTACCTCGCCAGATACCTTAATTCCACGACCTGATACCGAAGTGCTGGTTGAGCAAGTGCTTAATTGGGCAAATCAACAATCCTCTGCATCCCTATCAATCTGTGATTTGGGAACCGGTACGGGCGCTATTGCTTTGGCATTAGCGAGCGAACTGCCAGAAGCATCCGTTACTGGCGTAGACTTTCAAGCAGGGGCGGTGAACCTTGCTACCCGTAATGCCCACGCTAATAGCATAGCCAATGCGCATTTTGTTCAAAGTGACTGGTTTAGTGCTCTGGCAGATCAAACCTTCGACATTATTGTTTCAAACCCACCTTACATAGAAGAATCCAGTCCATACCTTAATGAGGGCGATGTGCGTTTTGAGCCTAAAACAGCATTAACTTCGGGTAGTGATGGTCTAGACGACATTAAACACATAATCAATAACGCACCTCAATACCTCAATAAAGGCGCGCTGCTCGCATTCGAACACGGTTTTGACCAAGGGGCAGCGGTTAACGCTTTGCTTGCAGATGCGGGATTTATAGACGTCAAAACTATTAAAGACTACGGCGACAATGACCGTGTAACGCTAGGACAGTGGCAGTAGGTTTTAACCTTCAAAGAAGTTATCTTTTCTGTAGTTATCAAAATTTAATTGCAAACTTGCTAATATTTTGTTTTACATTAGTATCTATTAAGCGGTTGTAAGACCTCAAAAAGCACTAAGTTAAACAATCTCTTACACTACAGGACGTACCAGATGAATGATGACTTTCTTTTCGCAGAAGATGACGATGAAAATGAAGTAGATGATCTGGGTAGCTGGAAAGTACTCATTGTTGATGATGAACCCGAAGTACACGCCGTTACCAAGCTGGCGCTAAATGACTTTAGTTTAAATGGCAAAACCCTTGAGTTTGTTAGTGCCTATAGCGGAGAGGAAGCGAAGGCCATTTTCAAAACCCATGATGATATCGCCGTTGTGTTACTTGATGTTGTTATGGAGACTGATGACGCCGGTCTTAAAGTGGCGGAGTATGTTCGTAACGAATTAGACAATCATTTCACGCGTATTATTTTGCGTACTGGACAACCTGGCCAAGCCCCTGAAAAAGATGTCATCATTAATTACGACATCAACGACTACAAGTCGAAAACCGAACTGACCGCGCAAAAACTTTTTACTGTTATCATTGCAGCGCTCCGCTCATATCGAGATATTATCGTTATCGAAGAAAATAGACGCGGCCTTGAAAAAATTATAGATGCGTCTGTGGATTTATTTTCCTCCCGTTCCCTCGAAAAGTTCATGCAGGGCATCATTCAACAGCTGGCATCTATTCTGGGCTGTTCAAAGGATGCAGCCTACATTACTACAGCGGTGGCAACCACATCGCGTACTATTAATACCAGCAACAACAAACTGGGTGACGACGAACTATATGTTTTTGCTGGCAACGGTGAGTACGCCAGTAAGGAAGGGGTGCCTTTAAAAGACGCGATTAGCGCACAAGAATATGCCCTGTGCGCAAGAGCCATGCGCGATAAGCAAATTGTTTATGCAGAAGATCACGTTGTGGCTTATTGCAACAGTAAAAGCCACAATGGCGCACTCTTGTACTTGTCAGGATTACCGAGACGAATAGGGGAAAGTGATCGTCATCTGGTAAAACGCTTTTCAGACAGTGTTCAGCTTGCTTTTGACAACGTACTTAAAACCGTAGATGTTGAAGCGACGCAGAAAGAAATAATTGAGCGTTTAGGTCGAGCGTTAGAGCATGAGTCAAATGCATCAAATAATCTCACAAGAATGGTTGAAATGGCGCAACTGTTGGCAGAAAAGGTTGGGCTGAACGAGCAAGACATCCACGCATTACGCCTTGCCGTGCCACTCCATGATATTGGGACGTCTATAGTGCCTAAATCTATTTTGCACAAAACGACGCCGTTAACCGAAGAGGAAGTATTTAAAATACGTCAGCATGCTGAATTTGGTTACCAGATCTTGCGAGATTCAAGCCGGCCCACTATCCAACTTGCAGCAATGTTAGCAAAGCAACATCACGAACGCTGGGATGGAAAGGGATATCCAGACGGGCTTAAAGGCGAAGAAATTGATATAAAAAGCCGTATTGCCACGTTAGTTGATGTGTTTGATGCACTGTTAAACGCAAGGCCGTATAAGCCTGCGTGGACAATTGATAAGGTTGAAGCCGTATTGAAAGAGGAAAGTGGCAAGCACTTCGACCCTGATTTAGTTCAGTGTATGCTAAATGACCTTCCGGCCTTTATGGCAATTCAAGCTCAATTCCCTGACGCATAATGATTTATTTCTCCGTTATTTACGTACTGTAATACGTTACAATAACAGCCTCTAAACAGGCGCCATAATTAAAACGAAGGCAGGTGCTACATGCACCTGTTTTTTTGAGTCTGCTACTCGTATTCTGAGTCTGTTGAATTTTGCATTGCTGTAAAACTAAATCGGCTCAATTAACACCTGTGTTAAAGTAACCAGAAGCAGCCTTACTATCTAATAAGAACAGGAACACATTATGTACATGATGGCTAAACACCTTCACATGACCGCCGTTGGCTTGAGCATATTATTTTTTGTCTTTCGCTTTATATGGAGTCAATTCGACGCTACAGCACTTAGCAAAAAATGGGTTAAAATTCTCCCTCATATCATTGATACCGTGCTATTAGCCAGCGCAATTTGGCTATGCATTATTTTGTCTCAATATCCTTTAGTTAATGCATGGCTCACATTTAAAGTTGTGGGCGTGGTGCTGTACATAGTGTTTGGATTGTTTGCATTGAAAAAAGCCAAAACAGCGTTAGGCAAATGGAGCTTTTTCGTAGCAGCGCTTGTTGTGCTTATGGCAACGGCTATGGTTGCTGTAACCAAACAACCTCTTTTTTAAGATTTAATTGGAAATAGATAATGTCTGAATCTCAACAGATTATTAATGTAGGTAACGTTGACGTTGCCAACCACTTGCCGTTTGTTCTGTTCGGTGGAATGAACGTACTTGAGTCTCGCGATCTCGCTATGCGTATTGCAGAACACTATGTTGAAGTAACGCAAAAGCTCAATATCCCGTACGTTTTTAAAGCCTCGTTTGATAAAGCGAACCGTTCATCTGTGACTTCTTACCGTGGGCCTGGCATGGAAGAAGGGTTGCGTATTTTTGAAGAAATTAAGTCGACCTTTAACGTTCCGCTTATCACTGATGTGCACGAACCGCACCAAGCAGCTCCCGTAGCTGAAGTGGTGGATGTTATTCAACTGCCTGCTTTCTTGGCGCGCCAAACCGACCTTGTGGTTGCAATGGCAAAAACCGGTAGCGTTATCAATGTGAAAAAGCCTCAATTCTTAGCACCGCATGAAATGCGTCACATCATAGGAAAACTAGGCGAAGCGGGGAACGATAAGGTTATTCTTTGTGAGCGTGGTAGCTGCTTTGGATATAACAATTTAGTTGTGGATATGCTTGGCATGGACGCAATGAAAGAATATGCCCCAGTAATATTTGATGCGACTCACGCACTTCAAATGCCGGGTGGCCGTGCGACGTCTGCAGATGGTCGTAGAGCGCAAGCTGCACAGTTGGCCAGAAGTGGTATGGCGTTAGGTTTGGCAGGGCTATTTATAGAAGCGCATCCTAACCCTGATGAAGCACTATGTGATGGGCCTTGCGCACTGCCGTTGGCAAAATTAGAGCCTTATTTGCAGCAGATGAAAGCACTAGATGAATTGGTGAAAGGTTTTGACGCGTTAGATACAAGTAATACCTAAGCTAGTATTTGATGGCGTATGCCGGTGCAAGCACCGGCATGCGTATCAGGTGTGTGAGTTGCTTATTCCGCTTCAGAAACGTTTACGCGCTCTTCACCTTTTGTCATTGCTAATAAGTTCTTGTGAAGCTGAACTTGCGTCTCTTCAGCTAAAATCGCTTTAGACTGCTTTTTCACAACAATGTGCGCATCGTTTTCTGGCAGTACTTCGGCCATTTTTACGCTGGTCATTGCTGTGTTGATTAACGATTGTAGATTGATCTTTTCTGGTTGTGCGTTAGCATTTGCAGCAGCGCTTACAAAAGCCATTACAGAAACACTAGCTAAAAGTAATTTTTTCATTTTCACACCTAATAAAAATAATTAAATAATTGTTGATGAATGTTAAAATGTTTAACAAATGTTCATCATAAAATGCTGAAATTAAATGTTCTTTTTTAATTTCGGGTAAATTATAGTCAGCGGGTGGTGAAAAATAAAACGAGTAAAAGTATGGGTTGTCATTAGAAAAACTAATGAATTTGTCATGCTTCGGTCACACTGGATTAAAAACGATATATGCATCGACGTTTACCCCCTCTCAACGCCTTGAAATCGTTTGAAGCGGCTGCTCGCCATTTGAGCTTTACTAAGGCTGCCGATGAGCTGTTTGTTACGCAAGCTGCCGTTAGCCACCAGATAAAAGCGCTTGAAGATTTCTTATCGATGAAGCTATTTCTTCGAAGAAATAGAACCCTGCTTCTAACCGAAGAAGGTCAAGCTTATTTTCTTGAGCTAAAAGATATCTTCAAAAACTTACAAGATGCGACAGAAAGGCTACTTGCGAAGGGCAGTAAAGGTGCTATCACGGTAGCGATGCCGCCCAGCTTTGCGAGCCAATGGCTGGTACCCCGTATTCATAAGTTTAGTTTGGCGCATCCAGACATCGACGTACGCATCAAGGCAGTTGATTTCGATGAAGGCTTCTTAGAAGACGATGTAGACGTTGCAATATATTACGGTAAAGGTCGTTGGGCTGGTCTTCAAGCCGACCAGCTACATCGTGAGTTTCTAACTCCGCTTTGCTCTCCAATGCTTTTTCAAGGCCCTAAACCTTTATCCAGCCTGTCTGATTTACGGCACCATGTGTTGCTTCACGACTTAAGCCGTACCGCATGGAAGAATTGGTTGAAGCACGTAGGTGTGGTTGGCATAAACGTTAACCAAGGCCCGGTTTTCAGTCACTCCATGCTAGTTTTGCAGGCAGCTGCGCTAGGGCAAGGTATTGCGTTGGGTAACACGGTACTTGCAAGGCCGGAAATTGAAGCGGGGAGACTGGTTATGCCGTTCGAGGAGCGAGTGGAGAGTCGTGACGCGTTTTATTTAGTGTGTGAGGAATCACAAGCTGAATTAGGAAAGATTGCTGCATTTAGAGACTGGATCTTAGCGCTGGTTGAAGCTGAACAAGAGGACTTGCTGTAATATGACTACATCGAACAGCATTACTGAACAACCTGGTTTTGACATTGAATTGCATGCAGCTGATAAGCCTATAGCGTGTTTGATACTAGGCCACGGAGCCGGTGCGGGAAAAGAACATGAGTTTATGCAAGACATGGCGAAAGCCCTTGTCGCTAAAGGCATATCAACCGTGCTTTTTAACTTTCCCTATATGCAAACCATAAAAGCTACCGGTAAGCGTAGGCCTCCCGATAAAGCCGATAAACTTATGTCACATTTTACGGCGGTCATTGAAAACTGCAGCAAAGATAACAAAGCCTTGCATAACTTGCCTGTGTTCATCGGTGGAAAGTCGATGGGCGGGCGTATGGCGACCATGGTGTACGAAGCGGTGAGCAATGTAAAAGGCGCGATAGCGCTGGGCTATCCGTTCCATCCTCCTGGTAAGCCAGAAAAAACACGCACCGACCATCTGCAAACGGCGTCTAAGCCTTTGCTTATTATTCAGGGTGAACGAGATACCTTTGGTACAAAGAGCGAAGTAGAGGATTACAAAAAGCGCAGCGTATTATCTACAGACATTGAATGCGCCTATTTAGACGACGGCGATCACAGTTTTAAGCCTCGCAAAGCAAGTGGCAAAACGCAGGAAGAACATATTGTTACCGCTGCCACGCTTACCGCTTCTTTTATTGAAGCCCATTTAAATAATTAATGGTTAATTAGAAATCAGAGCGAAAGACTAATTTAATGAAAACTGAAAAACTTGGGTTTGCCACCGTTGCTAAACCTTATCTTATTGCAGGCGCATTGCTAGCGGGCCTTTCTGTCGTGCTAGGTGCGTTTGGCGCACATGGTTTAAAAAGCGTATTAACTGCACAGCAGCTCAACACGTTTGAAATTGGCGTGCGTTATCAAATGTATCACGCATTAGCCTTGCTGCTTTTGCCTGCGCTGTCAGGCGTTGTCTCATCGACGTGGGCAAATCGGGTAGCGTTTTGTTTCGTTACCGGTACGGTGTTGTTTAGTGGAAGTTTATACGCGCTAGGAATAAGCAGCATAAAATGGTTTGGCCCGATAACCCCTTTGGGTGGCATGTTCTTTATTATTGGATGGGTGTCGTTAGTGATAGGACTGATAAAAGGTCATGATTTAAACAAGCAACAAAAAGAAGAGCAGAACAAAACTCACCACATGCCGGGGGCAGGTAATGTCTAACACCAGTATTTTAGGTTATTGCCGACCTGGTTATGAAAACGATACGGCTAACGAGCTTACCTCTCGTTACGGTGAAGCCCAATGTTATGGCTACCCAGTGTCGAAGAAGAACAGTGGCTTTGTACTTTATCATTTATATGATGGCTCGCAGCTAGAGCAAACCATTACTCAGTTTGCTGTTCACGACAGTATTTTTCCTCGTCAGCTGGTGGCAGTTTTTGCCACTCTTACCGATATAGAAAAAGAAGACAGAGTAGGGCAAGTGCTTGAGGCCCTAAAAGAGGTAGAAAAACCATTTCAAATTTTTGGCGCCATAGACGTCGAATACCCAGATACAGAAGAAGGTAAAACCCTCGCAAAGTTCTGCCGAAAGTTTACGGTTCCTCTTCGCCAAGCCCTAAGAAAAGCGGGATGGCTCACCGCAAAGGAAAACTTAGGTAAACCAAAGCTACATATTTTCTTTGAGTCATTTGAGATTTGCCATATTGGCTATACATTACCCAGTCATGCTAGTGGCGATCACTTGGGTATTTGCCGGTTAAAGTTCCCAAGTGATGCGCCGAGCCGCTCGACGCTTAAACTTGAAGATGCCTTAGTGAATATGCTGAGCGACAAACAGCAGGCTAAGGTACTTCGAAGCGGTGGACGTGCCGTGGACCTAGGTGCATGCCCGGGCGGTTGGACATATCAGCTGGTGAAGCGCGGAATGTATGTTGAAGCTATCGACAATGGACTTGTAGCCGATAGTTTAATGAGCACGGGTTTGGTTGAACATCACGCGGCAGACGGGTTTACCTATCGACCACAATTTGGTCGTGTAGATTTGCTGGTATGTGATATGATAGAGCAACCCGATAGGGTAGCTAAATTGATGGGTGATTGGTTAGTTAAGCACTGGGCAACGCACGCAATATTCAATTTAAAGTTACCTATGAAACAACGTTATGAAACTGTAGTTGAAGCCATGACGTTGCTAAGAGGCCGATTAAATGCTTTGGAAGATGCATTTGCGGTGAAGGTGAGGCATCTCTACCACGACAGAGATGAAGTTACAGTAACAATTGTTCGCACTTCAAAAGATGAGGTGTGATTTTGTTATTTTTCAAAAAAGTGTCATTAATTAATAAGTTATTGATACTTAAAGAAAAGAATTAATGGTGGCGCGGATTTTAGCAAACGAATTTAAGGTTTATGCTAAAAAAGGTGTAAATCTGGTATAGAAATCCTTTATAATCCGGCCGTTTTTTTACTCTGAACCAATGAAAGTGAACTAATGTCAGACTTATCTCATTACAGAAACATTGGTATTTTCGCCCACGTAGACGCGGGTAAAACTACCACAACAGAACGTATCTTGAAGCTTACTGGTAAAATCCATAAAACTGGTGAGGTTCACGATGGTGAATCAACAACTGACTTCATGGAGCAGGAAGCTGAGCGTGGTATTACCATCCAGTCAGCGGCAACAACCTGTTTCTGGAAAGATCATCGCATGAACATCATCGATACTCCGGGACACGTTGACTTTACAGTTGAAGTATATCGTTCACTTAAAGTACTAGACGGCGGTATCGGTGTATTCTGTGGTTCTGGCGGTGTTGAGCCTCAGTCAGAAACTAACTGGCGTTATGCTAACGAATCAGAAGTTGCGCGTGTAATCTTCGTAAACAAACTAGACCGTATGGGTGCAGACTTTTACCGTGTAGTTGGCCAAGTTAAGAAAGTACTTGCTGCTAACCCACTAGTAATGACGCTTCCAATCGGTATCGAAGACGAGTTTACAGGTGTTGTTAACCTTCTAGATATGAAAGCGTACATCTGGGACGATTCAGGTCTTCCTGAAAACTACGAAGTTGTAGATATCCCAGCAGATATGGTTGATAAGGCTAACGAGTACCGTGAGCAACTAATCGAAACTGCTGTTGAGCAAGATGACGACCTAATGATGGCTTACATGGATGGTGAAGAGCCGTCTCTAGAAGACATCAAGCGTTGTATCCGTAAAGGTACTCGTGACCTAGCGTTCTTCCCAACATACTGTGGTTCTGCATTTAAGAACAAAGGTATTCAGCTAGTTCTTGACGCGGTTGTAGACTTCCTACCTTCTCCAACAGAAGTTGATCCACAAGATCTAACTGACGAAGAAACGGGTGAGCCTACTGGTGAAGTTGCAACAGTATCTGTTGACGAGCCGTTCCGTGCACTTGCGTTCAAAATCATGGACGACCGTTTCGGTGCCCTTACGTTTATCCGTATCTACTCTGGTAAGCTAAACAAAGGCGACACTATTCTTAACAGCGCAACGGGTAAAACTGAGCGTATCGGCCGTATGGTTGAGATGCACGCTGATGAACGTACTGAACTTACTTCAGCACAAGCAGGTGACATCCTAGCTGTTGTTGGTATGAAGAACGTTCAAACTGGTCACACACTATGTGATCCTAAGCACCCATGTACACTAGAGCCAATGATCTTCCCTGAGCCAGTAATCTCGATTGCTGTTAAGCCAAAAGACAAAGGCGCTAACGAAAAGATGTCTATCGCTATCGGTAAACTAGTAGCAGAAGACCCATCTTTCCAAGTTGAAACTGACGAAGATTCTGGCGAAACCATCCTTAAAGGTATGGGTGAGCTTCACCTAGATATCAAAGTAGACATCTTGAAGCGTACTTACGGCGTTGAGCTAGAAGTTGGTCAACCTCAAGTTGCTTACCGTGAAACTATCACACAAGCAGTTGAAGACAGCTACACGCACAAGAAGCAGTCTGGTGGTTCTGGTCAGTTCGGTAAGATTGATTACCGCATCCGTCCGGGCGAAACTAACTCTGGCTTCAAGTTCACATCTACTGTTGTGGGCGGTAACGTTCCTAAAGAATTCTTCCCTGCAATCGAAAAAGGTTTTGCAGGTATGATGGAAGTAGGTCCTCTAGCGGGCTACCCAGTACTAGACGTTGAAGTTGAGCTATTCGACGGTGGTTTCCACGCAGTTGACTCATCAGCAATCGCGTTCGAAATTGCAGCTAAAGGTGCATTCCGTCAGTCAATGCCAAAAGCAGGTCCTCAAATTCTTGAGCCTGTGATGAAAGTTGACGTGTTCAGCCCAGAAGACAACGTTGGTGACGTAATCGGTGACCTTAACCGTCGTCGTGGTATGATCAAAGACCAAGAAGCTGGCGCTACTGGCGTTCGCATCAAGGCTGACGTACCTCTATCTGAGATGTTTGGTTACATCGGTCACCTACGTACTATTACATCTGGTCGTGGTCAGTTCTCTATGGAATTCAGCCACTACTCAGCTTGTCCTCAGAACGTAGCTGACAAAGTAATTGAAGAAGCGAAAGCACGTAAAGCTGCTAAGTAATTAGCCTTTGCGAACGTAAGCTGACTTTGGGTTAGCTTACGCTTCAAGAAATACTAAAAAGCCGGTCGCATGACCGGCTTTTTTTATGTCGGGTGTCCCATCCTGAAATACGTTTAGTACATCTTATATGGCAGAAACTTCCCTGACATAACTACGCTGACACGGTCACCTTTAGGATCGTTTTCGCGCTGTAAATCCATAGAAAAATCAATGGCACTCATGATGCCGTCGCCAAACTCTTCATGAATTAATTCCTTTAATGTAGTGCCATACACACTCACCAATTCATACCAGCGATAAATAAGCGGGTCGGTAGGGACTTCTGTGGGTAATGAGCCTTTGTAAGGCACGATTTGAAGCCAGGCAATCGCTTCGTCGGTAAGCTCAAGTAACTCACCTACAGATTCAGCTTGCTGCTTTGTCATGGCCATTTGTCCTAAGCAAGCTGCTGTACTCCATTCTTTTGACTGACCAACAACTTCGGCAATCTGACTCCACTTTATGCCTTTTAAAATTTTGGCTGACTGGATCATGTCGGTAACTTGGGTTCTCGATGTAATCATTTGCATTTCCTTAAAGGGTTAGTTAAACAAAATGAGCGTAACTAGATTGCTGAAAATAAGTGCCAGTATTAGCACCTTGTACACAAAAAGAGGGTGTCGTTTTACTAACGGCTCGTACGCCGTATGTTGTGATGGATTTGGGTAGCGAAGCGAAAAAAGAAACTCAGATAGTGAAGAAAATCGCTTGTCAGGGTTCACATGCAAAGCACGTTTAAGAGCGCTATCAACCCAATTAGGTATTGGCCGATTAGGAGCCAATGCGGTTTGGTATTTTAACTTTTTCTGCTCGGCCAACGTGCGACAGTGAGCGAGCTTTGTGCCATAGGGGTAACGCCCGCACAAGAGATAGTAGGTGAGTACGGCTAAGGAAAACAGATCAGAGCGCTCTGTGCCTACATTTCCTAAAAAGTATTCAGGTGCGGAAAAAAGTGCAGCGCCAGGAATAGGTGTGTCACTATAGAGGCTTGGTGCATCGGCTAAGGCTGCTGAACCCAAATCTATAATAGTACAGTGCCCTTGTTCGCTAATAATAATATTGTCGGGGCGTATATCCCTATGAACAATGCCCTGACGGTGCATTGCCTGTAAACCTTTACCAACCTGCTCGATTATATTCCTAACTTGCTCTAATGGCGGCGTAGGATTATCAACAGCCCATTGAGCTAGCGTTTGACCTTGAATATATTCACTTACGCTGTAAAAAGCAGAAGGAGGGTACGGTAAACCCAAATCAGTAAACGTTGGGCTTTTAATAACGTGTGCCGAATTAATCCGTCTCGAAAACCAGCTCTCTATTAGGAACCCATTTACCATTTCTGGTGATAGGGTAAAGTCGGTAGCCGGCGTTTTTACAACCACAGGGCTGTTTGTCTGCGTAGCTTCACAAGACGAATGGGTGGCAATAAAAACATGGCTTCGGGCCGACGTATAAAGCTGTCGTTCTAGCTTCAGTCCATCAACATCATCACCCGTCTTAAAATTTGCGGCAGCAGGCTCTTCGCATACATGTTCATCAGACTGCTGATTTGAGTAATGAATCGCAGCATCAGAAACCTCAGAATTGGTTATCAGTTGGTTGCCCAACGGCCTGTTAAGTACAGATGAATGAGGTGAAGTTGAAACGCCTGTATACAGTGGGTGTCTGTGATCGTCTAGGCCATCATGGCTAGCTACAAGAACCTTTACGAGAAGTAAGGTGAGGTTGTCATCGCTTCCTCTAGTAAATGCCTCATGTACTACCAACGCAGCTTGGTTTTCAGAAAGCGTATCGGCCTCACTGATTTTCATAAGAATGGTGGGTAGCGAAACAAACTCATAAACGCCGTCGCTACTTATCGAAAACGTGCTCGATGAGTTGAGGGTGAGTGTTGTGTGGTCGATATCTATATGTGCTTGAACGCCTAATGCTTTAGTAAGATAACTCTGCGAAGGCTCACTTTCCGATACTTGACGATGAGGTTTTGTGAGTAAGACAGGCGACTGTGCGTTCTTAGAAATAGCCTGAATTTGACAATCCCCCACATGAAATACATCCATGTGATTGCCTGTTACCACTGCCACTGTTAACGTGCACACATAACCTTTTTCTGGTGTATAGCAAAAGGGACTTCTTTGCGTACGTGTGTAAAGCAGCGCGTTTATCTCTTTAATAATGGTTTCAGCGCGCGTCTTAACCGACCATTGTTCCGGCGCTATTTTAAACAGTTTAATAAACTGACTGGTAGCAAAGTCGCTAGCAACCTGGCTAACCGTACTGCTACTTACACCGTCAGCGATAACAAAAACGCTGCTTTGATTTGGGTTATCAGAGACATGGAAAGCGTATGCATCTTGGTTTATCGCTTTAACGCCGGCTGTAGAAAATGCACTTACACTGAGCGTGTTAGCTGGTGGGTTAATTGGGGCGTTTAACGCGGCTCGCTCATTCATGTTTAATTGCTTCTTACCTGCATATTTAATTTATGAGCCCAATTAGTTATTTCCAAGGAAACGGATAACGCCATCATGACGTGTCTTGTAGGGACAAGGCATGATGGCTTTAAGATAAGCGCCTTAATTAAATAGGCAGTGTTTGCGATGCAGCGGCTTTATCAACAGGGATAGTACGTTTGGGTAGCGTCTTAACGTGGGTGGTGTACAGGGTTAGTCCAGTAAAGGCGAGGCCACCAACAAGATTTCCAAGTGCAGTTGGGATCTCGTTCCAAATGAAGTAGTCCATAACCGAGAAGTCGCCGCCCATAATAAGGCCAAATGGGAAAAGGAACATGTTTACTACTGAGTGCTCAAAACCCATAAAGAAGAACAGCATGATTGGCATCCACATGGCTAGTACTTTTCCGCTAACGTGAGTTGAAATCATTGCACCCACTACGCCTAGCGACACCATCCAGTTACACAACATGCCGCGAATAAAAATGGTGAACCAGCCTGCAACGCCGTGTTCTGCGTAGCCCAATGTACGAGCTTCGCCAATGCTGGCTACCTTAGTCGCGATGGCACCGCCATCCACGTTATATCCCATGGTAAAAATAAACGACATCATAAAGGCCACGGTTAATGCGCCGCCAAAGTTACCTAAAAATACTAATCCCCAATTTCGTAGAATTTGTTTTGGCGTGACGCCAGGTCGCTGTGCAAGCCAAGCGAGTGGGGTAAGTACAAACACGCCGGTTAATAGGTCAAACCCCATAAGGTAGAGCATACAAAAGCCCACTGGGAATAACACTGCGCCAAGAAGAAACACGCCGGTTTGAACGGCAATGGTAACGGCAAAAACAGCGGCAAGGGCCAATATTGCACCTGCCATATAAGCGCGAATTAGAGTATCTCGTGTAGACATATAAATTTTGGCTTCGCCTGCATCTACCATCTTGGTTGCAAACTCAGCGGGGAGAAGATAAGCCATGGTTTCACCTCACGTTGTCGTTATTAATAAGTTGTCATCTGTGTGTTGGCGTTTACTGTTTCAATGCGTTCCAGAAGATCAAAAAAAGGCGTCCGCAGCGCTCTCGTAAGAAAGAACTGGGGACGCCTTTGTCCGAAACTCATGCATTGTGGTAGCTAACAAATAAACCGTCGGTTATGTGTACGCCTTTGTACTCTAAAGCCCGTTGGCAACTAATACTTGTATAAGCGCCTTCGTACTTTTGTTATCCATTTGTACAAAGCTAAAAAAGTGCCAATAACCAAAATGTACCTAAATGTGTTATTTATTGCTATTTAAAACAATGGCTTGTGTAAATTCGTGGCTGTATTGATGTTCGCTTGCGCCAAGGCACTATTAATTAGTCTGCACTAAAAAGGGGGGAGTGTGAGTGTTTAAGGTGCAACCGGTTTAACCATTTCCTACTTTAATGCCTGTTTTAACATTTTTAGCTGACGCTTCATGGTTGGATAAACTTTTGCCTCTTGTGTTCGGTGTGCGTACTTTTCACGCTCAAATAGTTCACACAGAAGTGTTAGTGCCTTGGTAGCATCTTCGTTTATCAAAGGGTTAACTTCACTCATAAAGGCGGACAAGGTTTTATTCCCTCTTTCTTTTCCTGTTTTAGCTTCAACGCATTTTATTGCGTTTAGTAAAACTCTGTGTGAAGGCGACAGTTTGTTGCGATGCGTTTTGGGTAAAAAATAAAGTGCTAAAATAAGCCCAATTAGGCCAATGGCGGAAAGAAATACAACTCGCATTTTTTGCGGCGTTAGCGAGCCTAGTAATTCTTCAAGCATGTTGGTTTGCGCAGTATTGTCAAAGCCCAGTACCCATTTACTCCATGAGTAATCGAGCTGTTGAAACCAGCTTTGTAACGTTGCAAAAATGGCAGCGTTGCTAAGGTCGCCCAAAATACTGGCTTTACGAGACTCCCCAAGCTCTTCCAGCGCACGTTCAAGCCCGAAGGTTAAGCGTGACGGTGCCACCATACTCGTTGGGTCGTGTCGAATCCACACACCATCAATAAAAGCTTCCACCCACGCATGTGCATCGTACTGCCTTATTTGCAGCACATTGTCATTAAGTGCGCTTCCGCCTTGGTAGCCTGTCACCATTCTTGCCGGTACCCCTGCGGCACGAAGCACATACACCATGGCGCCTGCGTAATGGGCACAAAAACCTGAGCGTTCTTCAAATAAAAAACGGTCGATGGGGTCGGTAGGCATGGCGTTCGGCGATAGGGTGTAGCGGAAGCCCCCTTGATTAAATTCACGCATTATTGCGCTAACTATTTGCTGTGCGCTTGAGTATTGTTTGGCAAGTGTCTGTCCCCATGCTCTGGCTTGAGGGTTGCCATTCATGGAAACCTGAAGGTTTAGTTGCGATTCAAAATTTCCTATTCCGCTAGTGATTTGAGCAGTTGGATAGTAGCGCAGATAAAACGCTTTTTTACTGGATATTGGGCTATTCGCCCTTAACGTAAAATCAAAAAGACTTCTTACGAAAATACTGTTCTCGCGGTTGTTGGGTGTCGAAGGCGCTAGCGCAAACAGCCACGTTTGCTGTGTGGCTTCCACGATCAATTCATAACTTATCACTTGAGGCGTATTTTCCTCGGCCAGAGCTGACAAGGGTGTTGGCTTGCCCATGTAAGCTAGCTGCTGCTCTGCCTGTTTGCGCTTGTCGCTAATAGACCAGGTTTTCCCGTCAAAATGTTCTAAGGTCATAGCGCGCCAATACCTGGACGGTGCAACAGGGACTGCTTCTGCGTTTTCAAATGTGGCGCTGAAAGCCAATTCAGAAGAACTTGCAAGTGACGCAATATCACCAGGCGTCACCGTGTCAGAAAGCCCGGTTTCAGTCGACTTTGACGTGGGCATCTGCCAAAGCGGAGGGAGTTGGGGAAGCAGTAAAAACAGTAGCAGCGCGATAGGGAAAGCTTGGACAATAAGCACGGTCACGAATTTAATGCTTTTTGATTTGGGTATTCCTGCACCGTGAAAAATGGCAGTCGCGAATAGCAGCAGGGCCAGTATTCCTGTATAGCCAATCCACGCAAATACGCTTAGAGACGAGATAAATCCGCAGCCGATCAAGAACAAACAGGTACATACAATTAAGTGAAAATCTCGTTTTTTCTCAACCAGCATGATTTTGAGCGCGCAAGCGACGGTCAATAGGTTGATCATGCTATCAAGCAATCCTACTGAAAAGCCGAACCACGATAATGCGAACACTGCCAATATCGCCAGCAAGTTAACCGTGCGTGATGTTGGCAAACTATTCAACGCACTAAGGCCTGCGGCTCTCACTATCACAGCACATCCACCTAGCATAATTACCCATGTCATAAGTGGCGCGGTAAGAGAAAAAAGAATAAGAGAGAAAGCTATGCAGAGCATAAGCACAGCCACGGACGTTGGTTGGCTAAACACGCTTTTAACAACGGTTAATTGTGATAAACGGCTTAAAATAGCGGAGTTCATTTCGTTGACCTCGCTCTTTCACTCTTTATGGAAGATATTGAGACCGTTTTATTCGAGGTTGAAGAAGCTTGTGATGAATGCGAATTCAAACAAGCAAGTGCACTAAGACATTCGTGCCTATGTTTTACCCCGCGAGCAGGGGCAATGTTAAGCCCTTTGTACTGTATTCCAAATACCCGGTCTGCGCCTGTCCAAGACAATGTTGCATAGGTAAGTGCCGACACGGCAGTTTCCACATCGATGTTTGAGGGAACTGAAAGTACAAAACTGTCGCTTTGCAAGGAGGTAAAGGATTTCGAAACCCAATTTCCGTTTTTCGCCACATGCTTCCACGATACGCGATTAAGCGGCTGTCCAACTTCGTAATCGTTTAATGCGTAGAAGTCCTCGTTACTTGTAAGGTCGTTAACCTGACTGACGCTATCCGACTCATTAGAACTCGCTACCTTATTAACAGTGACCGGACCTTCTTGAGGTTTTGCATAGACAGTAACCTGTTGGTCAAAATCGAGGTGGGTCCAGCATTTGTATAATCCCAACGGAAAATCGCATGCAATGGTTAGTCTGCCCAGTGCAAATCGCCCCCGTACTGGTATTGGAAGAGGCACGCTGAGGGTTTGCGTTTGTCTTGTATCCGCAGCTTCATTGTCATTTAAAGAAAAGCTGTACGTCTGCTGGTCCACTGAGATGTTTTCATTGCTTGCATGAGCAGTCGTATCCATGGGGCGCACTGTATTTAGCCACTTTATCGCTAATACACCATTGCACGTTTTCGTTGGCGCTGACGGGTGAGGGATAACCTGAAGCTGCAATTCACCCTGTAAGTTACAGTGAAATGGACTGGGGGGCGTCGCTTTAAGCGCTAAACGCGCAAAGTTTTGATGAGTGTAAAACAGCGTTAATAGCATAATGCTTAAGCACAAATAGCTAAGCAGCAACATCAAGTTGTTTTGGTAGTTAGTGCCAAGTAAAAACAAACACAGCGATAGAATAATAAAAGACCAACCGAATCCGCTCGGCAATATAAAAATACTGTTTAAGTTGAGGTGATGTTCGTGAGAAGCCGGAACTCGCCTGTCTAACCACTTTAATAGCCTGCGTTTTAGGTAATTCGAAAGTGAAGCTGGCATTCTACGCACCTTTAGCGCTCCGAAAATTCATGAATGCTAGGCTGCCAGTGGGTCAATACTATCGAGTAATTTCTGGCTCAGTTTTTCACCGTCAAAAGCATGGTTTTGCTGCCCTTGTGCCAACTGATGTGAAGACAATGTTAGCCTATGAGCGGTAATGACCACGAAGACGGCCTGTACATCTTCGGGAGTAACATATGATTTTCCGGAAACAAACGCCCAAGCTTTGGCACCTTGTAGTATCGCTCTACTCGCTCGTGGCGATAGGGGGTTAGGGTAATCATTACTTTCTCGACTTTCACTCACCAATCTTAGAATGTAATGAATAATGGCATCGCTGGTATGAATAGTGGCTACCTCTCGTTGCATCTCGCGCAAATTCTCCTCATTTAGTATTTGTGCAAGCGGTGCTGATGCATCCTGTTGCAATAGCATGGCTTTTTCTGCTTCCCACGCTGGATAGCCCAAAGAGATACGCATAAAGAAACGGTCGAGTTGGGACTCTGGCAAGGGATAAGTGCCCGATTGATAGCTTGGGTTTTGTGTAGCAATAACAAAAAATGGAGAGGGTAGCGCGTGGGTTACACCATCTATACTTACTTGTCGCTCTTCCATCGCTTCTAACAGGGCGCTTTGTGTTTTGGGGCTGGCTCTGTTTAGCTCGTCCGCTAACACCACTTGGCTAAAAATAGGGCCGTGTCTAAACGAAAAGCGCTTTGCCTCGTCTTGTTCATTACTATGAAAAATGTTTACGCCCAACATATCTGATGGGAGTAAGTCAGAAGTAAATTGAATGCGAGAATATTGTAGGCCAAAAACTTGGGAAAGCGCATGAGAAAGGGTGGTTTTACCCATTCCCGGTAAGTCTTCAATTAATAAGTGGCCATTGGCAAGTAAACAAGTTATTGCGAGTTTTAACTGGTGATCTTTACCAATAATTTTCTGACTAAGAGCCCGCTGTACGTTAATGATATCTTGGCGCATATAATTGTCACTTAAGTTTAAAGTTACTCTGTCACACTACGTATTAAACAGTGAGAAAGCGATTAAGGCTTTTCTAAGGATGTTGCGCAATGATGTTTAAGTTCATGTCTGAGTTCATGTTCTAGTTTACATGTTTAGCGAACGGTAACGAGTGCCGACAATGCGGTGTTTCGAAGGTCACTACTTCTTAATAATAGCAACGATAGTGAAAGGCTTTCTATTGAATTACCTGTTAAATTTTATACGCAGGTATATCAGCGACTTGATGGTTCGTTGAGTTGTTTCTCCTATGTTCTTAATGTTGTTAAGGCGACGTCTATTTTAAAAAAAGTAAAAACGGCTTACATGGACTTTATCGACAGCAAATACGACGGGTTGGGAAGCAGTAAAACGTCACTTTCTTATCTTATTAGCATAGATTCCCGCAAAACATCTGTTATTAAGTGCTGCGTAGTTTATCTGTGTTGTCTATAATGGTGCCTCTTAAAAAGGAAGTAGTTATGAAAAGCATTGAAATAGATGACGATTTATATGCCTTCATCGCCAGCCAAACGAAGCATATTGGTGAGAGTGCATCACAAATTTTAAGACGTTTACTTTTGCCTGAAGACGGTGCCGTGTCCCACGGTGTCCAGCATGGTGGGGCTTCATCTACATCTGTAAAAACAAGCGAACCAAAAAGTACAGACGTTGTAGAAACCGCAGATAACGGAAGTGAGTCAACACCCGAAGTTGAAACTCAAGTGGCGACTAAAACACCAGCCAAAGCGCCTACTAAAGCGACAGCCAGTTCAGCAGTTAAAGCAGCGCCAAAGGCTGCAGCGAAGAAAGCTTCAGCTAAAGCAACGGCAGCAAAAGCGCCTGCGAACTCAAGGGCAGCTAAAAAGGTTTCGGAAGTTTCTTCAGTAACGCCAGCAACAGAATCTCACTCGAAAAGAGACATTCTTGAAGCGGTGTCAAAAGATGCATTAGGCACATTTACCAAGCGCGTTGATCAATTCCTGTTTGTTTTAAGTGCAGCGCACAAGCTTAATGCAGAAAACTTTACTCGTGTTGAAAGTATAAAAGGTAAAAACCGTACGTACTTTGCGACAAGTAAGGCGGCATTGTTGGAAAACGGCAGCAGTACTAATCCTAAAGCTATCCCTGATAGCCCGTTCTGGGTGGTAACAAATAACAATACTGCCAAGAAAACGAATATGCTGGAACAAGTTTTGCGTAACTTAGGCTATCAACCCGATGTTATTGAAACCGTGATTGCGCGTTTCTCTTCAGAAGGTAAATAGCAAGCCAAAGTATAGAACAACGAAACTTCTAAATAAGGATTTTTTTCATGGCATTACATCCGCAGGCTGGACAGCATGCAGCAAAAGAGCAACTCATTAACGTAGCGCAGTTAGTGAGCCAGTATTACAGCTATAAACCGGATATGAATGACCCGGGTCAAGCGGTCTCTTTTGGCACGTCAGGTCACAGAGGTACAGCTTCCAACGCTACGTTTACCGATACCCACATCAGTGCAATTTGCCAAGCATTGGTAGAGTATCGTAAACAAGAAGGTATCGACGGTCCGCTGTTCGTTGGTAAAGATACCCACGCGTTATCTGAGCCTGCCATGATTACCGCTATCGAAGTTTTGTGTGCAAACGGTGTCAATGTTGTCGTGCAGCGCGCAGACAATGAAAGCATGGGCTACACGCCGACACCTGTTATTTCACGTACTATTATTCGCTACAATCGCGCAGGTAACACCGACAAGGCAGATGGTATCGTCATTACGCCTTCTCATAACCCTCCTTCAGACGGTGGATTTAAGTACAATCCGCCTCATGGTGGACCTGCCGATAGCGACGTAACCAAGCAAATTCAAGAACGCGCGAATGAACTAATTGCCGATGGCAATAAAAATGTTAAGCGTATCGATATTCGTCAAGCTACCGCGCGCAAATTGGTTCGTGAAGAAGACTTCATGGAACCTTACATTGAAGACCTTGCAAGCGTTATCGACATGGAAGCGATTGCAAAAGCTAACTTGAAGTTAGGTACTGACCCATTAGGTGGTGCAGGCATAGGTTATTGGTCGCGAATTGCAGATAAATATGGCTTGGACATTACCGTTGTTAACGACGCGGTTGACCCACAGTTTGGTTTTATGCGCCGCGACAAAGACGGTAAGCTTCGCATGGATTGTTCGTCTGCCTATGCGATGGCAGGGCTTATCGAGCTGAAAGATAACTTTGACTTAGCTTGGGGCAATGATCCTGACTTCGATCGTCACGGTATTGTGTGCAAAAGTGCGGGCCTTATGAACCCAAACCATTATTTGGCCGTGGCTATTAACTACCTTTATACCCACCGTCCAGAATGGCCTAGCGATTTAAATATCGGTAAAACACTGGTGTCTAGCAGTATGATTGACCGCGTAGCCAATAGTTTAGGTAAACCTCTGGCTGAAATGCCGGTAGGCTTTAAATGGTTTGTTGATGGTTTATCAAACAGTACTATTGGTTTTGCGGGTGAAGAAAGTGCTGGTGGAATTTTCCTTGAACGCAATGGAAGCACGTGGGCGACAGACAAAGACGGCTTTATTCTTTGTTTGCTGGCAGCTGAAATCCTAGCCATCACAGGCAAAGATCCTGGCGAGCACTACAAAGCGCTAACGGAAAAATTTGCAGCGCCGGTTTACAGCCGTGTTGACGTGGCAGCAACCCTTGAACAAAAGCAAAAGCTTTCGGCGATGGATGCATCTGTCGTCACTAGCGATACGTTGGCGGGCGAGCCTATCACTGCCGTTCAAACCCATGCACCAGGTAATAACGCGGCAATTGGTGGCGTTAAAGTATCGACAGAAAATGGCTGGTTCGCAGCGCGTCCTTCTGGCACCGAACAAATTTATAAAATCTATGCGGAAAGCTTTAACGGTGAAAGCCACTTACAGGATCTAATTGCTGAAGCCGAAGCCTTAGTCGGAAAAATAATTAAATAAGTACAAAAATAAATCACTTTAAATTCTTTTTTGTAAATCAATTGTTAAAAATCGCATGAATGCATACGAATTCATGCGATTTTTTGTTATTTTAACAAAATTATTACAACATAATCGTCTAAGCGCTGCTATATTGCTGTCATATTCTGAAGTTATTCTGTAATTAAATTACGTTTTCGGTGTGTAAACACCGCTTCTACTTAAGAGTGAGACGCAAAATGAACGCAAAAGCGACCAAGACGCAACCCTCTCCAGTGATCGATAAGGCTGCATTCAAAGCAGCGGTTATTAAACACTTACACTGCACGCTAGGCACCGACGAAAACAAAGCAAACAATCACGCTTGGTGGAAAGCAACGTGCGCTGCAATTCAAGAACAAGTACTTGAAGGGTTGCGCAAAACCCAGAAAAGTCATTACCTGAACGACACCCGCGCCGTTCATTATTTCTCTGCTGAATTCCTAATGGGCCGTTTGCTTTCAAACAACCTGCAAAACTTTGGCCTATTCGATGTAGCGAGTGGTGCGTTGAAAGAGCTAGGTGTTGAAATTTCAGACATTCTTGAAGAAGAGCCTGATATGGCGCTAGGTAATGGTGGCCTTGGCCGACTAGCGGCTTGCTTCATCGACTCACTAGCGACAATGGAATTACCTGCAATAGGTTATGGTATTCATTACGAGCACGGTTTGTTCCGCCAAGAAATTAAAAGCGGTGCGCAAATCGAGCGTCCAGATAGCTGGCGTGACTACGGTAATCCATGGGAAATTTGCCGTCCAGAATCTATTCAAGAAGTATCGCTTTACGGCTATGTAGAGACTAAATACGGCGACAACGGACGAGTGCTGAAAGAATGGCACCCTGGCTCAATTGTTAAAGGTGTGCCGTGGGACATTCCGGTTGTAGGCTACGAAGGTAAAACCGTAAACGTACTGCGGTTGTGGCAGTCAGAAGCGTCTGACTACTTCAATTGGGACGTATTCAATGCTGGTGGTTATGTTGATGCACAGCGTGAAAATGTATCAGCTGAAACGATTTCAAAAGTACTTTATCCAAACGATGAGACCGAAGCGGGTAAAGAGCTGCGTCTTATTCAGCAGTACTTCTTCTGCTCGTGCTCGCTTAAAGACATTATCCGTCGTTACAAGCGTGCTCATGGTGACGATTGGAGCCGTTTCGCCGATCAGGTTGTTATTCAGCTAAACGACACGCACCCAGCTATTTCTATACCAGAGCTAATGCGCATTCTTGTTGACCGCGCAGAGCTTGGCTGGGATGAAGCGTGGGGGATTTGTACAAAAGTATTTGCATATACCAACCACACCTTGCTGCCAGAGGCACTTGAAAAGTGGCCTGCGCGCATGATTGAGAAGATCCTTCCTCGTCATCTAGAAATCATTTATGAAATTAACCACCGCTTTATGGCAGAGGTTGATAAGAAGTGGCCTGGCGACAATGCCATGAAAGCTAAGCTTTCAATCATTGAAGAAGGTAACGAGAAGATGGTTCGTATGGGCCACCTGTCGGTAATCGGTTCATTTGCTGTTAACGGTGTGGCAGAAATGCACTCGCGTCTTGTTAAGTCGTCTCTGTTCCCAGAATTCGATGAACTGTATCCAGGTAAGCTAACTAACGTAACCAACGGTATTACACCACGCCGCTGGTTGAAAGCGTGTAACCCAGCGCTGTCTAAGCTAATCGATAAAAAGATTGGTGAAGACTGGCCGCGCGACTTAGACAAACTGCAAGGGTTAGCTAAATTTGCGAGCAATAAAACGTTCCAGAAGCAGTTCATGAAGGTGAAGCTTGAGAACAAAGAGTTGCTAGCAGAGGAAATTCGCAAGTCACTTGATATAGAAGTAGACGTTAACGCCATTTTCGATGTGCAGATTAAGCGTTTGCACGAGTATAAGCGTCAACACTTAGCGCTTCTGAATATTATGGCGCTATACCGTCGTATTCTAGAAAACCCTGATTACGATATGCACCCGCGTGTATTTGTGTTTGGTGCTAAAGCCGCACCGGGCTACAAGCTTGCGAAAGATATTATCTTCGCTATTAACAAGGTAGCGGATAAAATCAACAACGATCCGCGCGTAAATAACAAGATTAAAGTAGCATTCTTACCAAACTACCGCGTATCACTCGCTGAAAAAATGATTCCAGCGGCAGACGTATCTGAGCAAATCAGTACGGCAGGTAAAGAGGCATCAGGAACCGGTAATATGAAGCTTGCGCTGAACGGTGCGGTAACTATTGGTACACTTGATGGTGCAAACGTTGAAATTGCTGAAGAAGTGGGCGATGACAACATCTTTATCTTCGGACTTACAGTAGAAGAAGTGAACGAGCTTAAAGCGAATGGCTATAACCCACATGACTACTACTATAAAGATCCAGAAATTAAAGCTGTGCTGGATTGGTTAGAAACGGATTACTTTACGCCAGGTAAACCAGGTGCATTGGTGTCAATTAAGCAAAGCTTACTTGATAACGGTGACCCGTACATGGTGCTTGCAGATTTCCGTGCTTATTCTGATGCACAAATTGCAGTTGATGCTGCATACCGCGACAAAGAGCGTTGGGCAGAAATGGCCATCATCAATACAGCGAAGATGGGTAAATTTACCTCAGATCGTTCAATTCGTGACTACGTAGAACGCGTTTGGAAACTTTCACCGTGTAAGATTGAAAGCTAATCGCAGAACCGTAAAGAAATAGCCCGGCAGTGGTACACTCGCCGGGTTTTTTATTACCCTCTAAATACTTCTTCATTGTTTCGTATTGGGTTCAAAATACGGCACAGTTTGTTCTTAACGTCACCAGAAATAAGTACTACAGCCATGTTTTTTGTCCAATATTAGGCTAATGTTGTACAAAAGTATAAGACGGTATGCAAAATAATACGTTACTGTCGTTGCGCCTTTCGTAGCGCCATGGTTTTATATAACTAGTTGTTTTTAGTACCTCGAAGCGTAAAGCTCAAGGAAAACATCATGAGCCAACACACATCACTGGCAACCATTCCCAATCGCTATGCGTTTATCGATAGCATTTCGAAGCAAGCGTCTCGCAGTGCTTCTATTTCATTGATGCTGGTCGATGTAGTGCGTTTTTCTGATGTGACAACCAGTCTGGGCATTCATGTAGGCGATCGCTTTTTACTTGAAATAGCCAACCGCATCCAACTCCTATTTGGAACTGCGGTATCGATTGGCCGTATCAGTGGTGATGTTTTTGGCATCGTTTTTCCTAATGAAAGTAATGAAACCGTAATGCGACAAATGTTCGAACGCTTAGTCGAGCATTTTAAAACGCCTATGCATTACGATGGTACGGCTTTTATTGCAGACTTTAACGTAGGTGTGGTGTGCAGTATTAAAAATGACTTTGATATCACTTCCTTTGTTTCCCGAGCGGAAACGGCTTTAAAACAAGCAAAAGAAAACAAATACGAAAATTACTTCGCGTTGACTAAGTCAGACAAAACCGACACGGGCAGAAGTTTGGCGCTAAAAGCAGATTTAAAACGTGCATTAGCACAAAATGAACTCGAGCTTTACTATCAACCAAAAGTCGATCTGACAACGCTAGAAGTAGTGGGGGCTGAGTGCTTACTTCGCTGGAATCACCCTCTTGATGGCGTCTTATTTCCAGGTCCGCTGATCGAAGCGGCCGAGTCGTATAATATGATGAGTGAACTGGGCTACTGGACGCTTGAGCAAGCCTTTAGGGCGCTCTCGGAATTGGACCTAATGAAGCGGTCTTTAATGCTGTCTGTGAATATTTCTCCCACACAGTTATACGACAACCAGTTAGTTCCAACCCTGACGATACTGAGTCGTACGTATTCAATGCCGCTTTCGTTAATCGAGTTGGAGCTTACCGAGGACGTGGCACTGTCTAATTCATTAATGGTGAAAAAGCAGTTAGATGAGCTGCGAAGCTTAGGCGTATCTATTTCTGTAGATGATTTTGGTAAAGGGTATTCAAATCTTGCTTATATTCGAGATCTGGATTTGGATGCGCTGAAAATCGATAAGTCCTTTGTGATGGAACTTGAAGCTCACCCTGTTAATCGCGCCATTATTGAAGCGGCGAAAGTGATAGGGCATGCAAAAGAGTGCTGTGTAGTCGCCGAGGGCATAGAAACCGTAGAGCAGCTTCACATACTCAGAGAAATAGGGGTGACACAAGGGCAGGGATACCTGTTCTCTCGCGCCATTCCATTCGATGATTTCGTACAGCTTACCCAACAAGAGATAATTATCGGCAACTCGCCTAGACGCGCTCAAGCGTAGTATCTGAAGGAGCGGCAAACTGTAGATGCGTTGTTCAATGCTTACAGCTACTGGGAATTAAACAGTGAGATAACGTGATTTTGAAGGCCTGTCTGGGTACACTGGAAGCATTCGAGATTAGACAACGTAGACAAAGCTCACACTTATGCAAGAACTTATCGAAAGCGGCCAATTTTTAACACTTTCTCGCCGCAATTCCGCATTATTTGAACGCTCTCATCAATTTACATTAGCTAATGGTACGCTCGTCCATATTACCGCACCTGGCATTATCAGTTTTTCAGTACAGCCAGCCTCTAAGCCTAATAAACGCATTGTTTTATCGTGTGGTGTTCACGGTAATGAAACCGCACCTATCGAAATCTGTGATGATTTGGTTAAGGGGATCCTTACAGGGAACATAACGTTGGCACATGATGTTTTGTTCTTATTTGGCAACCTGCCCGCGATGGATATTGCAGAGCGTTTCGTTGAAGAGAACATGAACCGCTTGTTTAGCGGTGCTCACTCGAAGGGCGAAGGTTTAGTGAACGCAGAGCGCGTTCGTGCTAAACAGCTCGAAGATGCTGTGGCGTCTTTCTTTGAAGCGGGTGAGGGCACCCGATATCACTACGACCTACACACTGCAATTCGCGCCTCTAAAAATGAAAAGTTTGCGGTATATCCGTATCTTCATGACAGAGTACACAGCAAAGGGCAGCTTGCATTCCTTGCCGCGTGTGGTGTGAAAACCATATTGCTGTCGGAAAGCTCGACAACCACCTTTAGCTATTTCTCGTCATATCAATACAACGCGCACGCGTTTACGGTTGAACTTGGCAAAGTGCGTCCATTTGGGCAAAACGATATGCGTCGATTTGAAGATGCCAAACAAGCGATAACGCAGCTAATTACTCAAACCGAGTACGCGCCAACGGTTGAGATGGGTGACCTTGATATTTATCGCGTGAACCAAGTTATAAACCGAAACGAAGAACAGTTTACGCTTCATTTCGATGACGATACGCCAAACTTCACTGACTACCCTAAAGGCACGGTATTGGCTTCTGAACCGGGTAAAGAGTACATAGCAGAGCAGGACGGCGAAGCCATTGTTTTCCCGAATGCAAAAGTGGCCATTGGGCAACGCGCCTTGTTAACCGTTGTGCCTACTACGTTGGATAAGCTAGATGTTTAAACTTGATAGCCGTTTACACAATGATACATTTTTTGTCTGTGATCTTTCTCTGTGTCGTGTACTGTTGATGAATGATAGTCAGTTTCCGTGGCTTATTTTAGTGCCAATGAAAAATGATATTGCGGAAATTATCGATTTGTCAGAAGAAGAGCAGATTACTTTACTCAAAGAGTCTGCATTGGCATCAAAAGCCATGCAGTCCTTGTTTTCACCACTTAAACTTAATGTGGCAGCACTAGGCAATGTGGTAAGGCAGCTTCATGTTCATCACGTCGCACGTTTTGAAAATGATTGTGCGTGGCCAAAACCGGTGTGGGGCAACCAGCCAGCAGTGGCATATAACACTAACGATGCTCAGGCACTTGTTAAGTCTGTTAAGCAGTGGTTTGAAGACAACAGCTAGAGGGCGCACGCCCTTAATAGCGACAAATAAACAGTTCACATTAAAAGGAGTTACGCATGATTGTTTCAACTACCCCAACGCTTGAAGGGCATAAAATTGAAGCTTATTACGGTATTGTTGTGGGCGAGGCCGTGATGGGCGCAAACGTATTTAAAGATCTTTTCGCTTCTATTCGCGATATCGTGGGTGGTCGTTCTGGGTCGTATGAAGAAGAGTTAACCACCGCACGTAAGTTAGCGTTTACTGAGCTTGAGCATGAAGCCAGAAGCATGGGCGCAAATGCTGTGGTTGGCATCGACTTAGACTATCAAGTGATTGGCGATAAAGGCAGTATGCTTATGGTGAGCATTAGCGGTACCGCTGTGAAAACAACCCCTTTATAAGATTATGAAGGGCGTATGCTTTGGTGAATTGACGTTTATCAATTAAGTGCCGATTAAAATAGCGATAAGCAAAAAGCGACACAATCCAATCAAAAAAGGGCAGCCTAAGCGTTTTAAAAAGCTTTGCTGCCCTTTTCTATCTGTAAGACTAGGCTTTATTTGGCCGTATTTTCTATTGCTTGCTCTTCAACAGCATCAGCATCAATGGCAATTGTATCTACAATCACTGCGCATGCTGCATCACCCGTAATATTTAGCGCAGTGCGGATCATGTCGAAAATTCTGTCCAAGGCAAATAGCAGGGGTAAACCTTCAATGGGAATGCCGGCAGCAAGCAACACCGCAACGACCAAGAATGATGGCCCAGGAACGCCCGCTTGACCAACCGCGCCAAGGGTAGACGTTAGGATGATGGCAACATATGCACCCATTGATAAATCTATATTGAAAAGCTGTGCAAAAAACACCGCTACCAAGCCATAATAAATGGCATTTCCGCTCATGTTGATGGTGGCGCCTAACGGCAGTACAAAAGATGCCGTTGCGTTTCTTACACCTAGCTCATTCTCTACTGTATTCATAGTGACCGGCAGTGTCGCCATGGATGACGCGGTTGAAAGAGCAACCGCCTGAGGCTTTTTCATAGCCACGAGAAATGATTTAGCCGACGTTTTTGTAAATAGCTGTACCAAAAGTGGGTAAACCACAAAACCAAATACTAAAATTGCCGCAGTAAACACCAAGAAGAGTTTGAATACCACCATGAGCGCGGCAAAACCAAATGTTCCTACTGCCTCTGCCATTAAACCAAATACGCCGATAGGCGCGATTTTCATCACACAGTTGATCATCCACACCATGGCATCAACGATAGTGTTCACCCCATTTAAAATAGGCTCGCGGTTCTTTTTAGGCTGTTTAGAAAGGGCGAGGCCAAAGAACAAGCAAAACACCAGAATTTGAAGAATGTTCGCGTTGGTTAACGAGGCAAATACGTTAGTGGGGATCATACCCGTAACGGTAGCCCAAAATGAAGGTAGCTCACCTTTAGAGGCGTATTCACCAGAGAACATACCTTCTACCGCAGAAACGTCGATACCTATTCCTGGCTTAAACACCTCACCCATAATGAGGGCCAGTGTTACGGCAAGTGCTGACGTTAACGCAAAATAAGCAAGGGTAGATAGCCCCACTTTTCCTGCATTAGTGCTGTTGCCAAGCCCCGCAGCGCCAGAGATAAGCGCTACTGCCACCAGTGGAATGACCAGCATTTTAATTAAATTAATAAAAATGGCACCTAGTGGTGCGAACATTTCAGCGCTTTCACCCGTAAAGGCGCCAACAGCGGTGCCAATAATCATAGCAATGACAACTTGTACGCCGATATTGCCCAGTAAGGATTGTTTTTTAGACACGTCTAGAACCTCTTAGAGTGTGTTTAAATGTGAAAAGTGATTTGTGAATGAATAATTGAGAGCCCTAATACTGAAGTGCCCGCGTCGGCATAAACAATGGGTAAAAGCTTCTAATTATAAAAGCCTCTAATTATAAAAGCCTCGAATTATAAAAGCTTTACTTAGGCTTCGATTAAAATGCCGCGATTGACGCTATTAGAATAGGGTTATTTCATTGGGGTGTTGCTGTCTTTATCTTGGTCTTGGTCATGGTCTTTAAGGGATGTACTCGCGCTTTCACTGCCCTTGTTTGAATCGTCGTCACTATCATCATAAGGTTTAGAAGGTGTTGGAAATTTAAACCTAGCGCTGTATTTAAGCAGCGTGATATTCCCAATCACAACGCCCAATACTAGAACAATAATGATAATGACCCAGCTAATACTCATAAAAATTCCGTAGGCTACAGCCCTTTGTTCAACACGTAGCGATTATACAAGCTAGACAGCTGCGGCAAAATACAGGCTTTACCTTCTATATCGCTTTGTTCTATGGCTTTTGTAAAGCCATCTAAATGTCTGGCACATTCAAAAGCGCACGCTGTGTCTCGAAAGCTCAAATGCCATGGTTCAACTGCCACGCCACCCGTATTAACCGAAAAAGGGCGATAAAAGCCAAACTGCTCCATATTGTCAGCTAACCAACAGGAAAGAGCATGACACGGTCCGTCAGTAAGATATTCGCGTTCGACAAGATTGAACTTGCCCCCCCAGCTATGCACGGCAGCTCTATCGTACACGTCAATATCGGTTCCCCAATGGTGGCGACTGCCGCCGGGAAGTGCTGACCATGTCAAAATAGCGTGAAGCTTTTCGTTATCGCTTAGTGCCTCGAAAGGCAGCTCATCACCGTTGGTATCAAGAAGCTGTGCTTGACCTGTCCACTTGCGGTTGAAGATGGCTGTTTGCCTGTCGAAATCTCGAAAGCTACTGACCAGTTGTAAGTCTATACCGTCGTTTTGCGCAGCGTCTTGCATTGCTAAAAAAGGCGATATCACGTCGCGATGCAGTCTATGGCCGTTGCCAGCATCAACGAGATAGTCGTTGTGCTGGCCTAACCACGCTTTTTCTGGCACTTGATTCATAACCATCAATAGCGGCTATTTAGCCAGCAAGCGTTCTAAGATACCGAAGTACATATCAGCAAGCTGTTCAAGGTCAGACATTTTCACGCACTCGTCAATTTTGTGAATAGTGGCATTCACCGGGCCTAGCTCTATCACTTGTGCGCCTGTTGGCGCGATAAAGCGACCATCTGATGTACCGCCAGCAGTAGACAGCACGGTAGGTGTTCCTTTAACCGCCGCTATTGCACCTTGAGTGGCTTCTAACAGGGCACCCGTATCGGTCAAAAAAGGTTGACCGTTAAACGTCCATTTAATCTCGTACTCCAGTTCGTGGGCTTCCAAAATTGCCGTGACTCTCTCAATGAGAACTTGGTCGGTTACTTCCGTTGAAAAACGGAAGTTGAAGCAAACGTGCATCTCGCCCGGGATCACATTGCCCGCACCCGTACCCGCGTGAATGTTTGATATCTGGAAGCTGGTGGGAGGGAAAAAGTCGTTGCCGTTATCCCAATGAGATTTAGCTAGTTCGTCAAGGGCTGCCATTGCACTGTGTACAGGGTTTTTAGCCAGATGAGGGTAGGCGACATGGCCTTGGATACCTTTTACTACTAAATCACCCGTTAATGAACCTCTACGGCCATTCTTAACAATATCGCCTACTTCGTCGGTTGAAGAGGGTTCGCCAACAATACACCAATCAATTTTTTCGTTGCGGGCTTCAAGGGTATCAATAACGCGGGTGGTACCGTTTATAAAAGGGCCTTCTTCGTCGCTAGTAATAAGGTACGCAATACTTCCCTTGTGATCAGGGTATTTGTTCACAAACTCGCGGGTGGCTACTAGCATAGCGGCAAGACTGCCTTTCATGTCAGCTGCGCCGCGCCCGTGCAGATAGCCGTCAACTTCTGTCGCGGTAAATGGCGGTGTTTTCCATGCTGACTCAGGGCCACTAGGCACTACATCAGTGTGGCCTGCGAAACAAAATACCGGGCCTTCTTTACCTCTGCGAGACCAAAGGTTCGTCGTGTCTTCAAATACCATGGTTTCATTATTAAACCCTAAAGCACCTAAAAACTCGCCCATGGCTTCTTGGCAACCTGCGTCTTCTGGCGTTACAGAACGGCGGTTTATTAATTGTTTAGCAATTTCAATAACAGAGTCGTTTAACAAAATATTTCCTCATACTGCGCGGGTTTGAAGCCAATATAAAACGCGTTGTCATGAACAAGGATAGGGCGTTTAACCATGGCAGGATGAAGCTCTAGCAGAGCCAGTGCTTTATCTTTATCTAGATTCGCTTTCTCTTGCTCTTCTAGCTGGCGAAAGGTCGTGCCGCGTTTGTTGAGCATTGCTTCCCAGCCAAGCTCAGACTCGGCGCGTACAAGAAAGTCGTTATCTATCCCGTCCTTGCGGTAATCGTGAAATGTGAAAGCGATATCGTTGTCTGCTAACCACTTTTTTGCTTTTTTAATGGTGTCACAGTTTGGGATCCCATAAAGGATTGTGCTCATGGTGATTTATTCCGTACTACTTTGTTGTTTGTAAATGAAAGACGCTGGTTAGAACAGTGCCATTATGTGGCGCTGTTTCGAAGAGCTAGAGAAAATAGAAAACCGCAATAGCCCGAAAACAGTGCGCCTGTACATTTTTGTTTTTCAATGTGCTCCATCATACAAGCTGTTGATACGTTGATAAACTCACTTGCGATGATTTTTAATAGTAAATCATTCAGGGCTGAAAGCCTGTTTTACAATTAGGTCAACAGGCCTTAGAGATAAAGTGTCAACAACGTATCTTCGCCCGCTTCGACAAACTTTTGATGCGTAGGCACCACGCCGATAAGCGCATTTGCATTAAGCAACGTCATTGAACAGGTATTGCTAACACCGCGCTGCTTTAGCCATGCAGCATTCACGGTAAAAAGTACTTGTTTAAGTCTTATTTCATCGCCCCGCTTCAAAGAACAGGCGAATTGTGCGCCATGCAAATGACTAGTATCGCCACCATATTTAATCTTGCATTTAAGGCCCGCGCTAGACTGTATGTCGATAGCGTAATCTAGCGGGGAAACGCTCAATACTTTACCAGCGAAAGGCGATACGACAGTATTTGATGTTGAGCTTATTGCTGCACCAGGCCCCATAAGGCCACTTTTATAATAGGGATCGTCAATGTGTGAGAGTGAAACCACTTGCCCTGAAAACGGGCTTAAAGTTACAAACTGCTTGGTAAAACTGTCTGGTGCGTATTGTAGTTGCTTAGCATTCACGGTATTAGACGTCCTCACTTACCGAATAGCCAGCTTTCTTAAGCGCACTAATGGCATCTTTTAGTTTATTGTCTTTTACTAGAAAGAAATCAGTGTCGAAGGTTGATACCACAAATATGGCCACTTTTGCTGATGCTAACACTTGGCCAATTTGTGCCATGATCCCTACCATGGACAAGTGTAAAGGCCCTAACAGTTCAAGTGCACGCCAACCTTCATCACTATCTAGTGACGGTACGTCTACCGAGTCAGGCACAACAATAGATAGTTCATCTTCTGTTTTACCTAAGAAAAAAAGAGGGCTATTAAGTACAGATGCGGGGATATTGGTTTCAGGATCCAAGCTGTGAATGGTAAACAAAGATTCTCTGACTAAAAGTGTTTGTTTGGGCATGAGAAACCGAAAAAAAGATAACTTCGAAGATATTCACATTAAACCACTAACTGTGATTAAGTGCTACGTGTTATCCACTTAATCTGTGGATAAGTTTGTTGAGTAGTTTGGGGCTTTGTTGTAAGTGCATGTATTTAAAGGGATAAATAAACTGTACAAACAATGTTCAGTGGATAACATTCTCAATTTCACAAGCATTTTCCACAGGCCATGTCTACAACTAAAATAAAAAATGTTTTGTAATTTTGCAATTTCTTAGCTTGACAACCATGGCTTTTTTCAGAAATTTGCGTATTACTAAAACGCGAGATTCAAATGATCGAACTCTTTTTGTCATGTTGATCTTTGATGTACAGCAAAGGTCAATAGACTCTAGCCTTTTTACCTTTAAAACATCAGTACACTAAAATGATCTATTAGTTAACAAATATTCAGTAAGGTACTACTGTTAGTGGTTAATTTAGTCTTGGGTTTTGCTTATTGAAGCAATGGGGCATTGCGCTTATCAGTTATGTAGCTTACTGGGTATTTGATCTCTAACCAGAACAAAAGCGCTGACTAGAAAAAATGCCTCAACCATAAGAGCCCTAACAAAACAACAGCCCTAAACAAAAAACAGAGGGAGAGACAATGTCAGATTCTTTATGGTGCGATATTACGGTAGAAAACGCAGACGAACTTGTCAGCTTTTATGAAGCTGAAATACCAGTCCGCATAGATAATTACCCACTCAGCGAGAGTTAAAATGTTCGTAATCGCGGCGTGTTACCGCAGGTATAGTGGTCTACATCAAGGTGACACAACAAAGAGTACGGACATTTTAAACTCGCCCTTCGGGAAGGTCTGGCAAGCTTCCTAGCTTCATTCTGGGAATTTGAAAGGGAACAGCCATTCCTGTATTCCCACGCTTTGCTAGGAAACTTGCCAGCGCCTTCTGAGTGGGCAATTATCTATGCGGACTGGTATAACTGGATGGAAGAAAGAGCCCACAAATATGGGTGGCTACAATGATTATGTCATGATGAAGGCCGACGGCACACCTGTGGGCGGCATTTGTCATAAGCAGGGTGTAAACGCGCAGTACCCAAGCGGATGGATTAATTACTTTACCGTAGAAAATCTAGATGCCGCGTTGAAAGAAGTTACTTCCAAAGGTGGAAAACAGGCGGGTGATATACGTCATCACGGCAAAGACAGCTTTTGTGTCATTATTGACCCAAGCGGCGCTGCGTGCGCGCTTTATGAAAAAGGCAGCAAGTGATGAGACTTGCTGCCCTAGTATTGCGTTAGCTATCTACTTACTTGTTTAGTACGCCGCGATTTACCTGATCGCGTTCAATCGACTCAAATAGTGCCTTGAAGTTACCCTCGCCGAAACCTTCGTCTTGTTTGCGTTGGATAAATTCAAAGAACACTGGGCCGAAAACGGTTTCAGAAAATATCTGAAGCAGTAGGCGAGGCTCACCATTTTCCGTTGTGCCGTCCAATAGAATACCGCGCTTTTGTAGCTCATCTACGTTTTCGCCGTGCCCAGGAAGACGTTCTTCAAGCATATCGTAGTAAGTGTTTGGTGGAGGCGTCATAAACTTCATACCTTTCGCTTTAAGCTTGTCTAAACACGCCACTAGGTCGTCACAAGCGAAAGCGATATGCTGAATACCTTCACCATTGTACTTCATTAAGAACTCTTCAATTTGGCCACCACCGCCAACCGCCTCTTCATTTAGCGGTATGCGAATTTTACCGTCTGGCGCCGTCATTGCTTTCGATAATAGACCCGTGTATTCACCTTTAATATCGAAATAGCGAATTTCTTTAAAGTTGAATAGCTTTTCGTAGAACCCTGCCCAGAAATTCATGCGGCCGCGGTACACATTATGGGTGAGGTGATCGAGCGTATGGAAGCCACATCCTTCAGGATGGCGATCAACGCCTTCAATCCAATTGAAGTCGATGTCGTAAATGGTATTTTCGCCTTCATAACGGTCTATAAGGTAAAGCATCGCACCGCCAATACCTTTAATAGCAGGGAGTTTCAGTTCCATTGGACCGGTATGGGTATCCATAGGCTGAGCACCGCGGGCAAGCACTTCTTTATATGCGTGCTGTGAATCTTTAACGCGGAATGCCATACCACACGCTGATGGACCGTGTTCTTCGGCATAATAGGCTGCATGACATTTCTTTTCGTAGTTACTTAATAAATTGATGTCGCCTTGACGCCATAATTCCACGTCTTTTGATTTGTGGCGAGCAACAAGGGTAAAGCCCATAGCTTCAAAAATGGGTTCCAACATGCCCTTTTTCGGCGCAGTGAACTCTAAAAATTCAAACCCGTCTAAACCAATAGGGTTTTCAAACAAATCAGCCATAGCGATACATCCTCAACGTAAATCACATTTTATAATTGTTACCTGATTGTAAGGGCGCAGTGAAAAAGCAAGCAATAGGTGTCGAGTTCAAGGATTTTGGGCATGGAAAGCAAAGCTGTAACGTTTTGTTTTCACCCGTGAATGAGATGCTGAGTTAGGGAAAGCTAACTTTCCCTAACTGTTTGAAAATAAATGCTATTAAGCAAAGTTGATGCTTGTCGGTAGTGTTCAAAAATCAGTACAATTGCTTGTTTAGGTATCGGTACGTGTAACGTTACAAACCCCAGGGCGCTTATTTTTCACCATCGTAGTACTTTTTAAGGCCTTTCCAGCACGCCAAATAATCTCGTTGACGAATATCACTGTTTAAAGCGAACTCCGTTGGCGCAATGGCATAGCGAGATTCAAACATAAACGCCAGCGTGTTTTCATAACGCTGCGGTGAAAGCTCGGCGTTCGAGGCTTTTTCAAATACTTCAGCTTCTGGGCCATGGGGAGTCATACAGTTGTGAAGGCTCATGCCGCCGGGCACAAAACCGTGTTCTTTGGCGTCGTACATCCCCTCAATTAGCCCCATAAACTCGCTCATAATATTTCTGTGGTAATACGGTGGGCGAAAAGTATTTTCAGCAACCATCCACCTTGGAGGGAAAATAACGAAGTCAACGTTCGCCGTACCTTCCAGCTCAGATGGTGAGGTAAGCACGGTAAATATAGACGGATCCGGGTGGTCAAAACTTACGGTGTTCATAACGTTGAAACGGGACAAATCATATTTATAAGGGGCAGAGTTACCTACCCAAGCCACCACATCAAAGGGAGAGTGATCGAGTTTTGCTTCGAACAAATTTCCACAGAACTTGTTTACTAAAGTGTGAGGCGTCTCATTATCTTCAAACCACGCCGTGGGATAGCAAAAATCACGCTGGTTCGCATAGCCATTCGCGCCTACAGGGCCACGCTCTGGCAGCACAAAAGGATGACCGTAGTTTTCGCATATATATCCGCGAATTGGCCCATTAATAGGGTTAACCGAAAAACGAACGCCACGAGGAATAACGGCTATTTCACCCACAGACAGGTTGAGCCTACCAAACTCGGTGGTGATCAGCATGTCACCTAGCTGGGGGACAATAAGCATTTCTCCGTCTGATGAGTAGAAAACACGATTTTGCATATTAGTATTGGCACTGTAGCAGTGAATGCCCATACCTACTTGGGCTTTAGCGTCACCGTTAGTGGCGATGGTTACAAGCGAGTCTACAAAATCAACGTCTTTGTCTGGTAAGGGAACAGGATCCCACCTAAGTACATTCGGAGGGCAATGGACATCAGACTCAGGTGCTGTTTTTACCAGGCCGTTATCAATTTTTTCAAAGTCGCCCATGGCAATAGAGGGGCGTAAACGATAGGTCCAGCTGCGGCGGTTTTCTGCTCGTGGGGCAGTAAATGCTGTACTGCTAAACTGTTCAGCGTAAAGCTTATAATTCACTTTTTGTGGGTTGAACTGGCCTTTAGGAAGGGCACCCGGCAGTGCCTCTGTCTCGTGCTCGTTGTTAAAACCCGTTAAATACGACAAATTATCCATAAACCCTCCCACAGGCGGCCATCGATGTGGCTGTACAGATGAATGCTAAATAAAGTAGTTACAAATGAAACTATGTGGTTTAGGCTAGAGGTAAATGAAATGTAAATCAATGGCCGTGGGCGAGTAGAGGGAATGGAGCCAATGTCATTTGGTACGCTAGCTTTACACCTTTTATTTGAGAGCCATTACAAGGTTACACGTATTGCGTGTTTTTAATGCACGATGTTAGCTGTGAAAGTTACCTGGGTTAATGTTGAACGTGCCTGAACGCTCGACAAATGGTAGCGACACTGTGGGTATAAGTAACGCCTAAGGTAAATGAAAAACAACCATGGCTTTTAAGGCGGTCGCAGAAGTAAAAATAGCAAGAGTAATGCAGTGAAAAGGGCTTAAAAAATGCAGCTAGAAGATATGCTTGCCTACAAGGTAGCCATGCTTGCGAGCGATTTAAGTGAATCGCTCTCAAAAGAATATGCAGAATATAAACTTACTAAACCAGAGTGGCGAATTTTAGCCACATTAGGCGGCCGAAATGAAAGCTCGCCAAAATCACTGCTAACGGCAAAAGAAATCGCTATTGCAACACGACTAGATAAAGTGCAGGTTTCGCGAGCGCTGGAGCGATTGGTTAAGCGAGATGTTATCGTTAAGCGTGTGAGCAAGCGAGATAAACGGGCCACATTAATTTCATTGTCAGTGGAAGGAGAACGAATCTATCGGGCGCTGTTGCCTAAAATTGTGGCTTGGCAAAATAAGCGTTTGGAAAATATCACTGAAGATGAGTATCGAATATTTGTAAAAGTGATAGATGCACTAACGCCTTAAGATTCGGGTGAAGTCGTTGAAAAGTCTGGTCTGAGCAGATGTGAGGGCATTGCTATAAAGGTTACTTTCGCGCCTTTAACTGTTAAATTCCCCCGAAACTAATTAAATGGGGAAGTTATTGGATTTATTCGTCATGGCTTGCTACCCCCTAAATATTTATCAAGCGCTTCTATTCGGCGCACAGCGAGGACATTGAGTGGCACCCTTAGAAATATACGCAGGTAAAAAAGCACGTGAATCCATAATGAAAAACGGATTTACGCCTGAGTTATTTAGCTATTTTCTGGGGGCATCTGGCGGCCCGAAATGGTTTTCTCTGGCTGGTCTAGATCGCGTACTGTTCCCTGAGTGGTTTGCCAACGTTAAGCATCAAATTCACGTGATTGGCTCTTCAGCAGGTGCGTTTCGTACCATTTGCGCTGTTCAAAATGATCCCTTAGCAGCCATAAATCGTCTAGCCTCTTCTTATTCAACAACGACCTATAGCAGTGATAAGCCTACGCCTAGAGAAATTACGGCTAAAGCTGAAGACCTGCTGAAAGAAGTGGTGGATGAAGCAGGTAAGCAAGAAGTGCTGTCTAACTCCCGCTTTAAAGCGCACCTGATCGTTGCTAAATGTTTAGGTGCTACTCGTTTTGAAAGTAAGTTTAGGCAACTTTCGGGCTTGGCGATGAGTGCAGCGGCCAATACAGTGAACCGACGACACCTTTCTCGTTTATACAAGCGCTATGTGTTCTCAACGCCGGGTACGGAGTTTGCGATAAACGACCCGTATCAACTGCCTACTCATTACCATGCATTAACGCGTGGAAATATTCATACCGCGCTGCTAGCGTCTGGTTCTATTCCTGTGGTAATTGAGGGCGTACAGCAAATTGAAGGTGCGCCAGCCGGAATGTATCGAGATGGCGGTATTATTGACTACCACTTCGATTTGTCCTTTGGGCCAGACGATGGCTTAGTGTTATATCCGCATTTTTACGACAAGCCCATTCCAGGCTGGTTCGATAAGGGCTTGAAGGGCAGGGTGCCTCATCGGTCAAGCTACGATAACGTTGTAATGCTAGTGCCTTCGGCATCGTTTGTGGCGAACTTACCTTATAGCAAAATCCCCGACAGAAAAGATTTCGAGGTGCTCGATGCAGATACACGCATCAAATATTGGCAAACGGTTTTAAAAGAAACCGACAGATTGGGGGAGTATTTTATGCGTGCTGTAAACGACGGATCTTTAGTAGACGCTATCAAGCCGCTTCCATTTAAAATGATTTAAGTTAATCGCAATTGTTGAAGAAAATGGCTAATTGCTGTCAAATTAGTCACTTGAATCGTCATTTGATAAGTTTTCCTTGCAGGCAACGCTCGTGCTAAGTATTATACGCGCCGTTGCTTGGCATTCGCCCACCTATCAGGTGCAACAAAATTCTATATGCGTCTATAGCTCAGTTGGTTAGAGCGCTACCTTGACATGGTAGAGGTCCCCTGTTCGAATCAGGGTAGACGCACCATCTATTTTTCTTCTAAAAACTTTTTCTAGCCCTATTCTTAAAATATTTAAATTTCCTAACCTATTGTCAGCATTGAATTAATCGGCTTTAAGCAGTTTTTTCAGAATTTCTGCTTCCTTTCGTTTTTTCCTTTGAGAACAGATGAATACTGTCAGGATGGTCACGTGTGGTCACAATTCGTGACCATCCGTGACCAAATCTAGACTTCACTCCCTCGTTATTTGCCGTTAAAAAGCCATAAAGATTTCCTATTACGGCATTTTGTATTTAACAAAGTCACCCAAGAACATTTCCCAATTCTGCTTCGCACAACCACGCATTAAATTGTGCAATGCTGTTTTTTCATGAGTTTTTAGCGAAGTGGCGTTACGAAATAATATGCTGTTTGAAAATATGCCGTAACCGTATGCCGCGCAGTTAACAGTAAACAACGTGACCCCATCAATCGATGCAAATGCACTATATTCATAATCTCCAGTATTTCTGAAGATTAAATGCAGGCGTACTTGATTATCTAAAAGTATGTAGTGGCCATCAGAGGAGAATAAATTGTCTTTTAACCGTAAATTTGGATGAGCGCACAAAAGTAAAATGGATTCTGCGGAAATAAACATTTCTGATTCAAAGGCGTATTTCTTCACTTTTACGAGCTTTAAGCCGCCGTTTTTTAATGTTGAGCGATGCATGCCTTTTTCAGCAGAAGCTTCTTTTAAGCTGCTAAATGTACGCCCTTCTGAATCTGTGACGATTAAGGCATTGCTATGTCGAGTAGGGGAGTGACTTGGCAAATTAAGCCACTCTCTAATGCGCCTGCGTCTTAACGATAAACGCTTTCCTACGCTACCTGCTTTAATTTTCTCTTGAGCCGCAAATTGTTCTATACGGTCTTGATAGTTCATCGTTGGCAGCTTTCGCTCTACAATTTCAAGCGCCTCATAAATATTCCATCCGCAGCGGACTCGCTCGAGCACTTTATCGCTATTTAATCTAAAGGCTCTGGCTGCTGCGGACAAGCTATTGTAGACCTGGCCTTGTACTTCAACTTGCTTATTATTAGATACATGAAATGTCATGGAATTACTCCTTTCAGTTAAATTCCATAACAGTGTGTTAAGTTTTTGATTTATTTTTAAAGAATATTGAATAGGAGGTTTTGCCTTGCATCTCTCGCTTTGTCAGCCAGGTGCAATCAATGTATTAAAGATTTGACGAGCGAAACATAGAACTTAAACAATAACTAATTACCATTTAATCATTTAAACAATGAATAGATTGCTCTCAAGCTATTGAAAAAGAATCTAAAACAGTTACTATTCAGGTGTGTTATGACACATTCCATGGAAGGTTTGATAGTTCAATAGTCAATCGGGTCTGAAGCAGATGGATGATCGATGACGTATTTTGGATTATGTAATAGAAATATTGGACTCCGTTATATATTTAATCGCCCTCGTAAGTCTCTTCTGCCTGAAATCCTTCATAATAAAAAATAATCTTAAAAGGTAGTAAAGTGAAAAAGAGCAAAATAGCTTTTATAGGGATTGTATTTTCAGTATTTTTAACAGGTTGCATGACCTCATCAGAACCGTATTCGTTCCCCATGTCTAACGTTGAATCGAAAACATTTAACTTCTCTAAAGTGGACTCTTCGAACGTAAAAGAATTAAGCGCCAACGATGTATTAAGTGCTGTAAAAAGTTATATTCGAGACAATGGAGCATTCTACAAATGCCAAAGCTCCAGTTTTTTTTCGAAGGGCGGATGCTACGACTCAAATGGTAGCTCTGGGTTGTCAGAAAGGTGGGGAAGTGAAGTTAGTCGTGTTGAGGGCAAGTTTGTTTTAACGTACTTTAAAACTGCTACTTACTCAACTGGAAGAGAAGACAAAGCAACTACGGTACAGACATTTCCCTATGAATTAACAGAAAACGATGAGCAGTTTTCAGTTACACTATTTCCCCCGAAAACTGCATCAGTAACGCCAGATACAAATGCGGTCGGGCTTACAATGTCTCCACCGATAAGCGATGAAAACGTTCTTATTTGGACCCAGCGCATATTAGACAAAGATAAGACTGTAGATATTGATAAATTCTCTTATCTTGATGGTGAATTTGATGTTGCTCTTGATCCTCAATCAGTAAAAGCCAACTTAATAAGAGAGTTTGGCTTAACTTTTAGAGAAAAAGAGAATGGGGTTCAATGGGTGTCAGAGTCAAAAGTTCTGTACATGGATAATACTTCAGTAAGTATTAGTGTTACTCTAAACCTGTATCGTGGTGAATCAAAAGTTGAGTATAGCTTGAGAAGCCCGCACTCACTTAGAAGTAATGGCAAGGTTCTTGGTTTCAGTGACGAAATCTTTACAAAAGCCCTAGCTGACTTGAAAGCGTCCTCAAACGCGTAAAAGTAATTGGTCCATACCATTACCCATGGTTGGGCCAATCTACTCTCCAATTTGTTTACACCTTAGAAGCCTTCGCCCAACCACTTCAAGCTAATCGTTGATGTCCTATAGGTGTCGAATGCCTATTTTAGTGGTACAGGCAGTTCCCAGTGAGCCTTTTCAGGATATTTTTCATTAAAAGAAAAGGTTTAACTTTTACGTAAATCCTTTAGAAAAGCCCAGAACAAGATATTCCGGGTTAGATGAACCCCAAGCACCAGGGTTGTTGTCCATGCGCCATCGTAATGCGGGTTCGATTGCTTTTTCCTTTGAGTCTTGGTAACAGACTCTACATTCTATTTTTCCGTGTGCGGGCAACATCGCTCTGTCCTTAGTCTAGGTTAAAGAACGTGGTATTTGACAATATTTCATCTGGGGATAATTCGTTTCTGGCTTTAAAGGCATCTATTAATTCCCCGGCTTCGTTGATGCACACGAAATCATTTTCGCTTTGATTGAGTAACACATAAGCTTGCTGAAAATCCTGCTGTTGTTTAAAGGAAAACATTTCTTTAGAGAGAACGGTGTTAAACACATAAACATCAAGCTTTGCATGATATGTAGCAATGACAACATGCTTTCCGCTAACGAAAAAGAGTTTGGCTGCCTGTCTGTCAGACGCTCGGTGATGCTTGTCAAGCCACAGAACCATGCTCATCAACATGTTTTTAATGTTTTGTGTTTGTAGGGGCGAAGCACGTTGATGAACCCGTTGTAAAAAGTGTTCATGTACATAGCATATTGATGAGTAGTGGTGGTAAGGCTGCCTTTTAACTCTTATGTTTCGTGTTACTACTCTTTCGCAAATTATGCAGTGCAATATGCCTAGCTCGCCAAAGTCAGCGGGGTCAGGGTTAATTGCAAGATTAAGTGAGTCGAAGTGCCAGCTACTGTTTTGCTTATTATTCTATGAAACAGCAATAGGTCTCCATACATATCAAAGATATTCTGTACGTAAGCGGTCATACTTTTTCTGGAAAAGGGTTTATTTTGGCCAACCCTTTTTTCGGCTTCAGCGTTGTATTTGTCGAGCACATCATTTGCTACTCTAAATGTGCCCTTGACTTGTGCTTTCGCTATTGATGAATGCATTGAAAAATCCTTATGTAACAATGTTTTTTACAGAAGTTGGCTAATTAGGCGTTCTGCATGATCAAATGATTTTACTTTTACTTTCGCAATGGCTGCCGTATGAAACTCTTTATAAGTATGAAGACCGCTATGCCTCCCGACACCATCTTCAGAAGATTCGTACCAAGTTATTTCAAAGTCGCTCGAATTGAGTCGCTTTGCCATATTATGAGTTATCCAAATACTCGGTGTTTTCGTTCGTTCAATAGCGAGCGACAGATTGCCTTTTTTTACTGCAAAAAGTTTTTTATTTTTGCTCTTGTCATCGGGGTGAGTAGAAAAATCATGTTCTACTTTTAGGTAGTCGCCGAGATTATCAGCGGTGAAAGGAATATTCGGTCTTTGGAATACATATGGATTGTTAGTGGCTTCTTGGGTAGCATGTTCCCCAGACTTTTCTGGGGGACGGATATGGTTTAACAATGAAAAGCTATTTGCCAATGCTGAAGTCATTTCATGCGCTACGTTCTCCACAGCCACGTTGAGAGACGGCAAATCAAGATTCAATTTCCCCAAAAAACTTCCAATTTTACGAGCAGTGTCACCGTAAAGTGAGAACAGAGCGATAAACTTAATATTGCTATCAGAGTCAGCATTGACACCCGCTTCCGAATAAACCGTTTCCAAGGCATCAACCACGTTATACTTGATAGCGCGTTGCTCTATCGCATAAATGAGCGCATTGCAGGTTGTTACATTAGATAAATCCAATGGGGCATCAAGAGACACACTATCGTACTGTTTAAAAGGTTTAAAACGCTCCTGCGACTCCAAGTATTGACGTAGTTCATGATTATTCATTGCTGCCAACGATTTAAGAGAAACCATGTTTTTGAGCGTGCTGACCTTAACACCCAGAACAGCAGCCACGGCTTCATGGGAAATTTCGCAGTAGTTCGCAACGTCTTCGTCCTCAACAATGTAGAGCGATGAATATAGTCCTAAGCAACTAACCGCCGTAGTGAGAGTAGGGTACTCTTCCTCAATGTTCATGTTGTTTGCGACAGTTGGTAACATAGTTTCCATTGTTTCGACGAACGCCACTAAATCGAATTCATCAAACCCTAGAAAGTTATCCATAGTTCCGAAGTTCGCTAGTTCAAACGCTATATCTGTGAATCTGTAAAATCGTGCTTCATTGAATTTTGCGTTCATTTCTAATCCAAGTATGAACGTGATCTTTTCACAAAAAGCTTTTAAAAACTGCTCTCTTTCTATTTCAAATTTATTTCTATCTAACATAATTAACTCTCCCAAAAGCTCTTATTGAAGACTGTAATTACAAAATAGCATCATTTTAGTTTATAACGCAATCTCAAAATGATTAATATAAGTCATTAATATTTTCGTTTTGTTATTTTGAGAAGTGTAATGATTTTTTCGGAATGGAAAGAAGAATGGAGAGTAAGTTAGCGTCCAATACTGATACGAAGGTTTCAGCGCTAGATATTTATCAGTTTGTTTTCTATGCGGAACGTTCGCAATTGCCCCTTGAGAAAATACTACTGAGGAAAGTGCACCTTAGGTGCGCTGAGAAGGTCAATAAGAGAAGTAACAGTGCACAATTGCATTGTGAATTTCAAAGTGTAGCATTGCTAAAAACAACTGCTCTTGGTTGTTTTTTTGTAAAAAGCCGGAAAAGATATTTCTAAATCGTAGAGTTAATCCGGCACATACTCAACAACATCCTCAATTTTACAATCAAAGAATTTACACAAAGCTTCTAGCGTGGTGATACTGGTGTGATAGCCAGTGTTATTGGCTATTTTACTCATGGCTGAGCTTTGAATACCTACCTCATTAGCCAAAAACGACAGCGTTATTTTTCTGCCTTCTTGCTCGGATTTCTGTTTTAGCAGCTCTCTAATCTTGTACTTAATCAAAATACGGTTACCAAAAAATACACAAAATTGTCTTGATAAGACGAAAAAATGACTTGTATATTTGTCTTGTGAAGACGAAAACAGGTCAAAGGAGGCCTTTATGAAACAAACGTTACTCACAGCAAAAGAGCTCTCAGCCCGAATTAAGTTTAGCGCCAACTATATCAATGCGGAGCTGCGAGACTCAATTTTCATCGAAGGTAAGCATTACATCCGACCGTTCAATGGTAGAAAAATTCTATACATTTGGGAAGAGGTAGAAGCGTATTTGTATGAAAGTGCAGTTCGCAACGCCACATACATTCCAATGGCATCGGGGAGAGTGTGTCATGGGTAGCATAAATGTTCGTGAGTCCAAGCTTTATCTTGATTTCAGGTATTTAAATACACGATGTAGAGAGCAAACTGCATTGCCAGATACGCGGGCTAACAGGAAGAAGCTAGAAAAGCTACTTAAGCAAATTGAGTCAGATATCCGCTTAAAATGCTTTGTGTACAGCGATTATTTTCCCGACTCTAAAAAGGCTTCGAACTTTGTTAAAGAAGATGAACAGGCAAGCCGCATAAAGCGAGCGATGCTGGCTACTTACCAAAAAGCGTCTAACGCTCTTCAAGGGCACAATAATAGGGCGTTTGAAGACTTCGCCCAAGAATGGTTTTCTGAAAACGAAGTACGTTGGAAACAGAGCTACGTTAACAGCATGAGAATTTATGTGTTTTCGTATCTCACTAAAGAGTTTGCAGGTTTTGATGTTAGCGAAATAGATCGCCCGACTATTTTGAAGTACCGCGCCAAACTGATGCAGCCAAAAGCTGACGGCACTCAACTTTCAACCGACTTTGTAAACCACATTATGACACCACTTCGTATGATTTTACGCGAGGCTGCTGACAGGTTTGGTTTCCGCTGCCAATTTGAAAATATTGCGCCGCTTCGCGTAGACCGGCGAGATGTTAATCCATTTTCACTAGAACAAGTGCTAACGTTTTTGAAAACAGTGCGTGTCGACTTTCGGAATTACTACACAGTGCGCTTTTTTACTGGCATGAGGACCGCTGAAATTGATGGCTTGATGTGGAAGTACGTTGACTTTGACTTGGGCACGATAAGTATCAGAGAGACATTTGTTCAAGGTCGAATGGACTCAACCAAAACTCGCGGCTCTATGCGCGATATTCAAATGTCGACATTAGTCAAAGAAGCGCTTCAAAATCAGTTGGACGTTTCTGGTGATGGGAAGTTTGTTTTTCCGAACTCCCAAGGTAACCCTCTAGATCATGGCAATGTAAGAGACCGGGTTTGGAAACCAACATTGAAAAAAATCGGAATGGAATACCGTAGGCCTTATGAAACTCGTCATACCGCTGCAACCTTGTGGCTAGCATTAGGCGAGGCGCCCGAGTGGATAGCACGTCAAATGGGGCATGCAAATACAAAAATGCTATTTGAGATTTACAGTCGCTACGTACCAAACCTCACTCGAAGAGACGGTTCTGCGTTCGAGCAGCTACTTTCAAACGTTCTACGTGAGAACAGCCAGCACTTATAGTTTTAGCACTTAGTACACTGTGAAGGTGAAATAGGTCGGGGCTTATACTGGTATCAACAGAGAGGGCATAACGATGAAAATTAATTCATTACAGCCGGAGCTTTCAGAAGTGAAAAACCTTGTTCGTTTTAAAGGTTTTTACTGCATGGCTGGTTTCGTAGTTAGGTTTAACGAGCATGGTAAAAAGTATTGGGTGATTACGTTAATGGATGCATTCACCAAGTTTGAAATAGTAGCCACGCAGATTGATTGCGATATGAAACACTTTTCTCATTTTGGCTTTGTTCATGTTGAAGCAAAAAAAGTTAAAACAAAAATTGGCGATATATATGTTGCTGACTTTATCTATGCTGTTGAAGAAATTCCAGAAAAGTACAGGCATATACGTTTAATTCCTAGAGATGCATCGGCGAATCACGAAGATGTTGCACGTCTGGTTAAAATAGTAGAGTGCATTGAGTATGAAGCGTTAAGACACTTCGTCGCGCACACTTTGATTCAAAGCCGAGTAATGGTTCCATTTCTTCGAAACCCAGCGAGCTTAAATTATCATCATAACTGTATTGGTGGCTTGTTAAGACACAGCATAAGGGTTGCTGAACTATTCTCTGAAAACATGGTGGGTAGAAAAGAAGAAAAGGCTTTAGGTATTGTTGGAGCGCTTCTTCACGATATAGGCAAAACCGTCACATTATCTGAATCTATGATCTACACCGCTACAGGAACAATGGTAAACCATGATTCGTTAACGTTAGAACTTTGTGCTTCAGCGCTCAAACTACTTTCCAAAACAAACCCTAGGTATGCCGATATTTTGCGTCACATCTGGACTTGCGAGAAAGAACAATTGAAGTATTCCGCGAAGCTTAACATAGCGACTCAGATACAACGATTTGATAGAGAAGACTCAAAGGAACAGACATAAAGTAGCGCGATTATAAAATTGCATTATTGTAGGTTTTGAAGAGAACCATGGGGTCTTCTGTCCACTTCCATCAGGGGTAATATTTTATGACAAACAAAAATAAAGAGCATTCTGTCGACTTGCAGCATATTGAGTTTGATAAAGACGGCATTGTGCGACTTGCTCTGCACCGAAAAGAAACTCAGAGGGCGTTGTGGAAATCTATGCAGCAGTTTAAAGACATCAAGCCCACTGTGTCCAAAAACAAGAAATAGCGTCGTAAGCAAAACTCCATCCATCGAGAGCGAGACTAGCAATAAAGCTTGTAGCTGAATCAAAACTTACAATCTGAGGTTTTATTATGGACTATCTTACTCAAATTCTTGAATCTGGCTTAATGATTCCTTTCGCCTTCCTTACCGCGGTTATCATTTTAGGTATTGGCTTTTTATTTAAAAAAGACTCTGATGATGAGGAATAGCTTTCTATTAAAGTGGGCGATATTGTTAGCGCTATAGCAGTCGTCTATAACTTTGAGGGTATGTGGCTCTTCACTAAGTCAGACTTGAACATCAAAATGTTAGTTCTCTGTGTGATCCTCAAAAGAAGCCCATTCCTTCCCAAACACTGCCAGTTCGGGTATAGATGATACGATAGTTAAGCAGCTGCCATTAGCACTTCTTTTTAGCCTAGTGAGACCTGCATAAATTAGTGCAAGATTTTTCCTGTTAATCTTGCCGCCTACATATACGACCAAAATGCGAGCTTCCCATCCTTTAAAGCTATGCAGAGTAGTCGCCTTCACTCGTGCATCACCCATATAAAATCCGACTTTTTGTCGTCTTGACTCTTTGTCATCAGCATCAAATGTGTGTACAGTTTTTATTCCTTTACTACCCATAGCTTTAACGAATTCGAAGCCTAACTTTCGAGTTCCGCAGAGAAATGTCGCATCACTGATCGACATATTGCTTAGGGTGTTTTGTGAAAAAAGTTCCAAAACTTCATAAACGCAAGCTGCCGCAGCGTTTTGTTCCGTAACTTGTACCCATTTCAAGTGTGTTGGTTCTAACTCAAGAGCAGACTGCTCTCTCACGGGTAAAGCTGTATCTTTTCCAGGGAGGTAGGTTTCAGCAAAGGAGCTTGCTATCTTAAGTACTTCTTGAGGCAATCGATAACTTACTGGGAGCTCAGCCCACGAACCAGCAAAACCTGCCCCTTTCATTGCTTCATCTGTCCAAGAGCTTGCCGTCTCATAAATATCTTGTGTAGCGTCAGCGACCAACAGCATTTCGCCATCTGGCTTACATATTTTGCGTAACACGCTCCACCACGAAGGCATAAAATCCTGTCCCTCATCAACTAGAACAGCGTCAAACTTTTCAATGTCGGGGTCTGTGTTTAGTATTCGCGCAACCAATCCCGGCAATAGTTCTGATAGCACTTTTTGCATATCTTCTTCATTGCTCCAAAGTGCTTTATATTCCTCTTCACAATCTGCTTCTTCACATATACGTCGGCACCAAGAGTGAAAGTTTAGCCATACGACCTGTTTTCTTGTGTTACCAGTTTTGTTAGGCCATCGAACGGCGATGTCCATAAGGTAATGAATCAAAGTAATGTTGAACGTTACAACCAGTACTCGTTTGCCTTCACTTACTAACTCAGCAGCTCGTGCCGCGAGCACTAAGGACTTGCCAGAACCGGCTGCTCCTTTAATCCGTCTATAGCCCGACTTTGTTCGAGAGGTTACCAATGCTTTCTGATTTGCATCCAATTCTATAGGTCGACGCTGAGTGGCAGATGAGTCTGGTTCAACGAGCCAGTTTCTTATGTCATCAGCGAACGTTGCATTCATTTTATAAGACTGCTTTCGCGTACCCTCAGGAAATACATCTTCCAAAGAGCCTCTTGCTAATGAGTCCCCACCTGACAATGGATTGTATTTGCGGAAGGCTTCGGGCACGCGATATCGCAAACTTTCTTCAAATAATGCTCTTACCCGATCATCTGAAGCGAAAGGAAAGATTACGCCAGCAGTAATAACTGCAAAACCGGCTCCTTTTTGAAGGCGAGGGCAGTAGAGTTCAAACAACTCTTTCTTGTAACGTACTACCTTTTCTATCGGGTTGTCTTTTTGCATTGAGAAAGTCTTGCCATCCTTTCTTCCGAGCAACTTTGGCGCACCATTATTATTAGGGCGTTTTTCAACTGAATACGAAACCGCGTCTAGGTTCCAATCTTTCACCTCAAACACTGCGATCCCTACATTTGGGTTAAGCAGAACAAAGTCAGGCTTTAGACCATTTAGATGTGGTTGAAGGTAAATTTCCCACTCAGGCGCTAAGTGCTCATCGAAAAAGTCGAATACGCGCATTTCACCGGTGGTTAGAGGTTAGCGAAGCTTACTAAATTCAGATTTGGGTGGTGATACTATTCTGTCCATGAATACTCTTTTATTACTTTTTTAGACGGCAAATATTTCAACAGCTTTGTTTTCTTCCATCAGCCTTGATAGGTCGCAGAGTGCTCAATTAGCCTCATCGATATAAATTAAATGGAGCGTAATCAGAGTTAGCGCCATTTATTGTGCTTTCCATGAAGCCGAGACTGTAAAATATTTTGTGTAAATGGCTGAACGCACTGTTAAATCCGATCTTGATACATGATCTCGAATTGCGCCAAGGCCGGTTTTCAGTTGCGTATGGGCATCGTCCACTTTTTCGAAGCCTGATGCAAGGCTAAGTACAGCACCTTCATGAAGGCTTCGTTATTCGGGAACGACCGGCGGACCTTGGTGATTTTTCGTAGTGGCGCGTTCAGCGACTCAATCGCATTAGTGGTGTAAATAGCCTTGCGTATCTCGGGCGGATAATCGAAAAATACGCATAAACGTTCCCATTTCGCTCGCTAGGAGCGGCTGATAGTCGGATGTTCGCAATCCCACTTTTCTGCAAAAAGCTCGAGGGCCTGCTCGGCCTCAGCACGAGTGGCCGCACCATAAATCAGCTTTAAGTCCGCCGCGATAATCTTACGCTGCTTCCAGTTCACGTAGCGCAGCGACTGGCGAATTTGCTGCACGACACACAACTGCACCTGCGTTTTCGGGTAAACCGCTTCGATGGCTTCCGGGAAGCCTTTGAGGCCATCACAGCAGGCAATGAAGATGTCCTCAACACCGCGGTTTTTAAGCTCGTTCATCACCGACAGCCAGAATTTAGCTCCCTCGGTCTGCGCCATACACAGGCCTAACAGCTCTTTTTCACCTTCGGAGTTGATACCAAGCGCCAGATACGCAGATTTGTTTTGTACCACGCTAGAATCCCGACTGCGCACCACTAAACAATCAAGATAAACGACAGGGTATAACGCGTCCAGTGGGCGCTGCTGCCATTGCTTTACCTCATCCATCATTTCATTGGTAACTTGAGAGATAAAAGTCGGTGATACTTCTACGCCGTAAGATTCCTCTAAATGCGCCTGGATATTGCGTGTTGTCATGCCTCGCGCATACAACAAGATAATACGGTCATTGAAACCGTTGAGCTGTTTGTCGCCTTTCTTGACCAACTGTGGCTCAAAGCTACCATTGCGGTCACGAGGGATATCCAGATCGATTTCACCGTGCACAGAGCGAACCTTCTTACTGGATTTACCATTCCGGGAATTGCCGGAGTTCTTACCTTCCGGCGCATGTTTGGCGTAGCTAAGATGTTGCTCCATCTCAGAGTTCAACGCTCGTTCAGCAACCTTCTTGGTAAGCTGCTTGAGCAGGCCAGCTTCGCCTATAATGTCTTCTCGTGAATCACAGCCGGCAAGCAGTTGGTCGATGAGTTTGTCTGATATAGGCATTCTGATATCCTTCTAAGGAGTTGATAAGAATGCCATTTACACAGATCTTTTAACAGTCTCAGCGCTGGAATGCCCGGGTCATGCTGATATTCTTCGCCATACCTAGACGTTTTCAAGCCCATCTTGAATGTGGCAAGGCAATCGTGCTGATGGACAAAATGCACAATGAGCTTTAACTAATAAAAAGAGTGTAAATAATATTATTTAAGGTAATATTATTTACACTCTTTAGTAAAAGGCGCTTAAGAAGCAATGCATACTCTATTCTCATGGCTAGGCAATAAAGACATCGAAAACATGCTTGATGGCGAAGCTGCGGCAATTGCAACGACTATCGCTAAATCTGAAAAGCCGGTTGATAAGGTCGTTATCTTAGCCAATCAATACAAGGAGGAGTGGCAAAAATTCAAATGTTTCTTACAAGAGACAGCAAACAAGCGAGGCCAAACGAAAATAGAAATTAATATTTTCGAAGCGAAAATACAAAGCCCAATTCACTACGAGTCTATTTACCAAGAAGCATCTAAATGGCTCCACGGGCTAAGCAAAGAGTCCAGTCTGTTATCTATAAATCTCACATCGGGCACGCCAGCGATGGCGACTCTGTCGGTGCTTGTGGGGAGCGGTATACATAATTCAAACTTTGTACAGAGCACACCTAAAAATGAGCTTTACAAGGTGGAGATACCTGCCAGTATCATCCAGGCTCCAGCTAAGTCAGCAGCAAAAAATACAGCTGATGCTGTGATAAATGACTTGGTTACTGATAAAGCCTTTTCTGACCTAACCATCAACTCTTCTGTAATGAAAGAATCTGTTGAGAAAGCAAAAAGAATTGCGCGTACTGATGTTCCAGCATTGATCTTAGGAGAAACAGGCACCGGTAAAGAGTTACTAGCGAATGCAATACACAACGCCAGTTTAAGGTGTAATGAAAAGATGAAAGCGGTGAATTGTGGTGCATTTCCTGAAACCTTGGTGGATTCTATTTTATTTGGTCATGTAAAGGGAGCCTTCACCGGCGCAGAGAAAAATCATCAGGGACTTTTTGAACAGGCGCACAACAGCACGTTATTTTTAGATGAAGTAGGTGAGCTATCTCTTGCCATTCAGGCAAAATTGCTCAGGGTATTGCAGGAAGATGAAATAACTCCTGTTGGTAGCACTAAGACTAAAAAGGTAAATGTAAGAATAATAGCCGCCACTCACCGGGATCTGCCCAAAATGGTCGCAAATGGAGAGTTCAGAGAAGATTTGTTTTACAGGTTAGCTGTTGGGGTGGTGAATTTACCCGCGTTGCGCGAGCGGCAAGATGATATTCCTGACTTATTGGCAGATATTTCAACAAAACTAAATAAGCAGTTCGCCACTGATAGCGAATACGTAAGTAAGAAAGTTTCTCCAAAGGGAATAAACTTTATCAAAAGCCAACCCTGGAGGGGGAACATCAGAGAGTTGATGGCGACCATCCAGCGCAGTTTTTTATGGTCCGACAAGGTCACAATAACGGATACAGACATAGCATCTGCAATTATTACCAGAGTTGAAAGCAAGGATGCTGGAGACGTGAATTTGTCATTCAGTGATAAAATAGATATAGTCCAATTGACTGAAAAATATCAAAAAAAATACGTTTTAGCAGCGCTAAAAGCGAGTGGTAATGTTAAGAAGCAAGCAACGCAAATCCTTGGCCTGAAGGATCATCAAACATTATCGAACTGGATGAAACGATTGGGTATAGAATCAGACAAATAATACCTCATTGAAAAATTGGAATACCGTTTGCTCATAGAAGCCAGCGACATAAGGAATTCTCACTCATGAAGCAGTCTAACTTTCATTTCCTTAAAGACATCGATAAGCAGCTATATCAAATAGCCTTAGCTGCTGAGCGTAATTATCCTGGTGATCCTAATACCACTATGGCTAAGTTACGTATTTTCGGTGAGGCTATCGCTAAAAAGCTGGCTCTGGCACTCAAAATTGAACGAACCGAAACCCAATTAGATATCATCAGAGAACTGGCAAAAGTGCCGGGGATCAATGATGACATCATTCAGGTTTTCCATAAACTTCGCAGAGTAGGTAACAAAGCAGTTCACGAATACCATGACGATTTACCCGATGCAGAGATGACGTTGCGATTGGCGTACAAGTTAGCGGGTTGGTATTACAGCTTAAAAACAAACCAGTTCGATTATGTCCTTCCGACCTTTCAATTACCCAAAGGTGAGCTGGGTGCTGTATTGGAGGCAGAGATCCTCGATCTCAAAGTTAAACTTCAACAGGCAAATAATAAGAAAACGACAACGGACAAAGAGCTCGCCGAAAAAGAAAATACAGTCGTTAGCCTGCAAGGCTATATATCGATATTAGAATCGAAGCAGACAGAAACTCAGGCGCAGGCCGAAGCAAGAATTAAAGCTTTAGAGGCGGAACTGAGAGCCAAAGATGCAGAGCTGGCCAGTAAAACTGCTGACCAACGTAAGGCTTATCATGCCGAAGTACGCAAATCAGCAGCGAAGCGAAGCTTGAATTTGTCTGAAGCTGAAACGCGTTACCTTATAGATGAGCAGTTGCGCAAAGCGGGGTGGGATGCAGATAGTCAAAACTTAAATTACGCCAAAGGGGCCCGCCCTCAGGTTGGAAGAAATATCGCGATTGCAGAATGGCCAACCGGCAAAGATGAAACAGGTAATTTAGGCTTCGCTGATTATGTGCTGTTTGTCGGTTTAAAGCCCATTGCAGTTATTGAGGCGAAAAAACAGAATAAAGATGTATGCGATAAATTAAATGAAGCCTACCGATACGCTAAGACCTTTGACTATGATCTACTCAAACAAGAAATAACGCATGCCGAACCGGACCAGATTAAAGAAGCGATCCCTCATTACCTAGTGACCTGGCCAGACACATCAGGTACGCCCTTCAAAATACCATTTTGTTTTTCTACCAATGGCCGCGCGTACCGCGCAACTGTTAGAACGAAAAGCGGTATTTGGTATCGTGATGTCAGACACTCCACAAATATGCCTAAAGCTTTGCCTGAGTGGCATAGGCCTGAAGAACTTATTGATATGTTGGCGGGTGATAAGCAGGCATATAATGAATGGTTTGCAGAAAACCCCATTACCGATGAACTGGGCTTACGCTATTACCAGAAAGAAGCGGTCGAGGCGGTAGAAAAAGCCGTGATCAAAGGTCAGCAAGATATCTTATTAGCCATGGCTACTGGCACAGGGAAAACCCGAACTGCTATCGCCTTAATGTATCGTCTTATCCAATCTCAGCGCTTTAAGCGGATTTTGTTTTTAGTTGACAGAACATCGCTGGGTGAGCAGGCACTGGATTCCTTTGAAGATACCACTATCAAAGGAGACACGTTTAAATCAATATTCAAGGTGAGTAATTTAACCGATAAGTTTCCTGATGATGCAACAAAAATTCATGTTGCTACGGTACAATCACTGGTGAAACGCACACTGCAGAGTGATGAGGTGATGCCTGTTAGGCGTTATGACTGTATCATCGTCGACGAGGCTCACAGAGGATATGTACTTGATAAAGAACAAACCGAAGGCGAAGAAAAGTTCCGGGATTTACAGGATTACATCTCGTCTTATCGTCGCATTATCGACCACTTTGATGCGGTAAAAATAGCGCTAACGGCCACACCTGCATTACATACCAATGATATATTTGGTGGCGTAGATAAAACGTCGGTTTATCGCTACAGCTATCGAAAAGCTGTCATCGACGGTCATTTGGTTGATCAAGAACCGCCCGTTAAAATCATTACCAAACTCGCAAGAGATAACGTTTATATTGGTAAAGGTGCCGAAGTGATGAGGCTCTCTCCTCAGGGCGAGCTTTTAAACGATACTCTCGAAGACGAACAAGCTTTTGAAGTCGCTGACTTTAATCGCGGTCTGATTGTGTCTAACTTTAACAAGGTTGTCTGCGAAGAGCTGGTAAATCATCTCGATCCTACCAATAAAGAAAGGCAAAAAACCTTGGTGTTTTGCGTCAACAATACGCATGCTGATATCGTGGTAGAAGAGTTGCGTACTGCCTTTAAGCAAAAATATCCTGAACTTGAGCACGACGCCATTATTAAAATTACAGGTGACTCTGATAAAGACAGTAAAAAAATCCAGTCGCTTATTACCCGTTATAAAAAAGATCGCTTACCCAATATTGTTGTAACGGTAGATTTGCTCACCACCGGAATCGATATTCCCTATATTTGTAATCTGGTGTTTTTGCGAAAGGTTCGCAGCCGTATTTTGTACGAACAAATGAAAGGGCGGGCAACCAGACTTTGCCCTGCGGCCGGTAAAACCAGCTTTAAAATTTTCGATGCGGTAGATTTATATAGTACGCTGCAAAGTGTTGATACGATGCACCCGGTCGTAGTGCGTCCTCAGGTTACTATACAAACCCTGATCAATGAAATAACAGCACAAGACACCTATCAGTCTCTTGAAGCCGATGGCAGAAGCTTTGCAGAACACAGTCACGAACAGCTAGTTACTAAATTACAGCGTATTACGCTTCATGCCCGTTCAAATCAGGATCGCTCTAAAGAAGTCGATAGCCAGATTAAGCGTTTGGATGAAATTCTAAAAGCCAAAGCAGGGTGCGATTTTTTTAGTTTACCCAATGTTTTAAAAACCAAAGGCGCTAAGCAGACAGCTGAAATCTTAAATGGCTTACCCAACTTTGCCCATCGGTTGGAGCAACTCAAAGCCAGTTTAAACGAATTGCGGGAAATGCCTATTTTTACAGATATTCCCGATGAGGTTATAGAAGTAACAAGTAAATGGGGCGAACATGAAAAGCCAGAAGACTTTTTGGAGGCCTTCGACAACCTGGTTAGTGCATCGGTTAATCAGCAACAGGCCTTAGCGACTATCATAAACCGGCCGCGAGATTTGACCCGAAAGTCATTGCTGGAATTACAGGAATGGTTTGATGCGCAAAACTATGATGAATCAACACTGAGGAAAGCCTGGAAAGCCACTAAAAACCAGGATATTGCCGCGCGACTTATCGGGCATATAAGAAGAGCGGCAATCGGCGATGCATTGCTGCCATTCGAAACACGCGTGAACCACGCGTTGGATAAAATTAAGCAAAGTAAAGAATGGAATCCGGCCCAGTTAAGTTGGCTAGAACGTCTGGCGTCGAGCATTAAACAGCAAGTGGTGTTAGACGATACAACTTTTAAAACCGGCAATTACAAACGAAGCGGTGGAAAGCGCAAGCTGGAAACGATATTTGAAGATGAATTAGCCAGTATTCTGTCGCAATTTTATGAATATATCTGGGATGAACCTGCATAACAAAAAGCAGCCCATACAATACACAAATAATTGAATATTGTCTGTGTCTTAACATGTGTTGGGGTACAGAGCAGTTTAAGTATTAATACTGAGTGAACAAACGGTAATACCGCGCTCAGCTAACGAGAAGCAAAATGAATAACAGTGATTTAGTTAATAAACTATGGAAACTCTGCGATAACCTGCGTGATGGAGGGGTATCGTACCAAAACTATGTAAACGAATTGGCCTCACTGCTTTTTTTGAAGATGTGCGAAGAAACCGGTCAGGAAGAAGATCTTTTACCCGAAGGTTTTCGCTGGAACGATCTCAAAAGCAAACTAGGGCAGGAGCAACACCAATTTTACCGTAACCTTCTGGTTCAGCTAGGGGCAGACGATCACGCCATTGTTCGCGCCATCTTCCAGAACGTGAATACCACCATTACCCAGCCTGCGCAGTTAAACGAACTCATTACCAGCATGGATAAACTGCAATGGAGTGATGAAACCGGCGATGGTACAAGCAGTAAAAGTCGCGATGATTTTGGCGACATGTACGAAGGTCTGCTACAAAAAAACGCTAACGAAACAAAATCGGGCGCAGGCCAGTATTTTACCCCTCGCACGTTAATTAACACCATTGTTAAGCTAATGAAGCCTCAGCCACGTGAAATAGTGCAGGACCCGGCAGCAGGCACCGCAGGCTTTTTAATAGAGGCAGACCGCTACGTAAAGAGTATTACCAATAACCTGTTCGATCTCGATGATGCCGATCAGGACTTTCAGATGAAACGTGCGTTTGTAGGGCTAGAATTGGTGCCCGGTACACGTCGCTTAGCCCTAATGAACTGCCTGCTTCATGACATTGAGGGGGATGAAAACGAAGGCGTTATTCGTGAAGGCAATGCACTAGGTGCAGCAGGTGAAAGCCTTCCCAAAGCTAACGTAATTCTAACTAACCCGCCATTTGGCAGTGCAGCAGGCACCAATATTACTCGTACCTTTGTGCACCAAACATCAAATAAGCAATTGTGTTTTATGCAGCACATAGTAGAGGCGCTTGAACCAGGTGGCAGGGCAGCCGTTGTTATCCCTGATAACGTGTTGTTTGAGGGCGGTAAAGGAACAGAAATTCGCCGCGATTTGATGAATAAATGTAACCTGCATACGATTCTACGCCTACCTACTGGCATCTTTTACGCCGCAGGCGTGAAAACAAACGTATTGTTCTTCCAGAAAGGCTCACCAGAAAATCCGACACAGGATAAAGGCTGCACAACCGAAACCTGGGTATATGACCTGCGCAGCAATATGCAAACCTTTGGTAAGCGAAACAGTTTTTCCGATAAATATCTGGAAGGCTTTGTAGAAGCCTACGGCGAAGACCCGAATGGTCAAAGTGAACGACAAGAAGGCGTATACGACACCCCTGGTTCTACTACTGAACTTACCGATGACGAGAAAACCATTGAAAACGCACGCTGGCGAAAATTCTCCAGAAAGTTCATTGAAGACAAAGGTGACAGCCTGGATATTACCTGGCTTAAAGATAACTCGATTACCGATGCGGCAAACTTACCCGAGCCGGATGTATTAGCAACAGAAGCGATGACAGAACTGACAGAAGCCTTGCGAGAAATGCATCAGCTAATGATTGAGCTTGGTGCAACCGAGCAGGCTGAAGGACAGGTAGCACTATTGGCGGAAGAGTTTGGTTTGGAAGAAAAAATTGTTGAGGTGAATACATAATGACTCAACAATCAATAATCAAGTTACCTCAAGGGTGGGCTTCGGTTCCCTTAGGGGAAATTGCAGTTTGGGGAGCAGGAGGCACCCCTAAAAGAAGTGAACCCTCTTATTATGATGGAGATATTCCATGGGTAAAAACAGGTGATCTGGGGCCTAGAAGATTAAAACATGCATCAGAGTATATTACTGAATTAGGAGTAAAAAACTCTAGCGCTAAGCTTTTTAACAGGGGAGCTGTCGCAATAGCAATGTATGGTGCGACTATTGGAAAAACATCGATATTAGACTTCGATGCTACGACGAATCAAGCATGTGCAGTTGGACAACCAATTAAAGAAGTTACAGAGACGGATTTTCTCTATTACCTACTTAAAAATGAAAAGCAGAATTTTATTGATAAAGGTAAGGGGGGGGCTCAGCCAAATATTTCTCAACAGACTATAAAAGAGCATTACATTGGCTTACCACCTCCTACAGAACAAAAACGCATTGTTGAAAAACTCGATAGCTTGTTAGCGCAGGTGGAGACCATTCAGCAACGCCTTAATAACCTGCCTGATATCATCAAACGCTTTCGCCAATCCGTCCTCGCCGCCGCTGTTTCAGGAAAGCTCACTGAGCAATGGCGTGAAAAACAAGGGGATATTTTGAAAGAGCAAGATTTTGTTTTGGTGAAATTTCGAGATAAGGAACTTCCTAAATTACCAAGTGCTTGGTCTTGGGAACGCTTTGATCAAGTTGCTTGTATTAAATCAAATTTAGTAGATCCATTATTGACTCCTAAAGATGTCCACATTGCTCCGAATCATATAAAGGCTAATGAGGGGAAGTTATTGGAATTTGCTACCGTTGAGGAAGATGGAGTAAAAAGTAATAAGCATAGGTTTTATCCTGGGCAAATTTTATATTCAAAGATTCGCCCATACTTGTGTAAGGTTGTTATTGTGGATTTCGAAGGGGTATGTAGTGCAGACATGTACCCTGTAGAAACGGAGTTAGCCACTAAATTTATGTTTTACTGGATGCTTAGCTTTCAATTTACCGAATGGGCATCTAACGGCGACAGTAGAACTGTATTACCTAAAATAAACCAAAAACAACTTTCTGAAATCCCGACGCCTGTTCCCCCTAGAGAAGAACAAACCGAAATAGTCCGCTTGGTTGAGCAATATTTCGCTCTCGCTGATACGCTCGAAAAGCACTTAGCTGATGCCAAAGCGCGGGTAGATAACTTAACCCAATCTATTCTAGCCAAAGCCTTCCGTGGCGAACTGGTACCTCAAGACCCCAATGATGAGCCTGCGGATAAGCTACTTGAGCGAATTAAAGCCGCACGCCTGGAAGCTGAAAAACTGGAAAAAGCAGCGAAGAAAGCGACCAAAGTAAAGCGATAACGCTTCAGATTAAACAAGGATGAAAAGTCATGAGTAACCTGGCAGCATTGAGAAACAGTGAACTACTGCAATATGAGTTTGCCTTGGGAACAGGGCGTACCGTTGCTAACCTGCTATCCCGTACAAAGGATCTGCATGGCAATACCGATGTTTTCAACGCCATGGCAAGTACCGAGTCGAGCTCTAGTCCGGTTAAGTGGTTAGGTGAGGATGAATTTTTAGAGGCAAGTATTACCGGTTTGAAACAAGCGTCCCGTTTTTTAGCTTCCCTTGAAAAAGTCTTGAATATATCTGTATCTGATTTACGAAATGCGCTCAAAGGCAAACACGGTACAACAAGTTTGAGCAAGCTCTTTCCAACAATAGAGGATGAGTACTGGGCTGGTGTGACAAAGGCTGAGATTTTACCGTTGCTTACAGAGTATCGGTACTGGTTGTACAACATTGATGATCTGGAATTAGGGGAAGAATTAACGTCGGCGCAAAGCCTGTTGACGATACTCGAACAGCCGCTATTTTCTCAGCTAAATCGTTTGGCTGATATTGCTGAAGTAAGTGACTTTAACTGGCAACTGGACCAGAAAATATTCGAAAACATCTTAACGCAGCTGGAAAGTGATAATAAATTCTTTATCAAAGAATGGCTCGATTCACCCGTGTTGGGTGCGCATTATAATGCTAGGTCTCACAGAATGTATGACTCATTGTTCTCCTGGCTGTTTTTATCGTTAATGGCTCAGACTTATGGTTTTACCAGTAACCTGTGGGCTACAAAAAAGCAATGGGGCAAGCTGGGATGTACCATTGCTGACGATGCCAAGCCTGCCGCCGTGTTTCACTATTTTAATATTAACGCGAATAAAGAACACGAAGCACTTGCCGACGGTGAAATGCAAAGCTTCGGTCGTAAAATTTCCATTGTTTATAATGCTGACCAGGTGCAAGGTTTTGATGGTTCAGGCATCGAAAAAACAAAGGTAAAACCGCTTTCGGTGCTTGATAAGCGAATTGATGAGTTAGGTGTCAATATAGAACATACTGACGCAGGAAAAGCGTATTACGATCCTGAAGCTGACGCTATCACAATGCCAAACAAAGCGCTGTTTAAAGGTAAAGATGCAACACGGGCGTACTATGCCACCTTGCTTCATGAGATGGTTCATTGGACGGGACATGAAACCCGTTGTAACAGAAACATCGGCGAAAAGTTTGGGAGTCCTGCTTATGCGTTTGAAGAATTAGTGGCCGAAATTGGCTCTAGCTTTTTATGTGCGCGATTCGGGTTAACGAAACGCGCCAGAGTAAACTCAGTGCGCTATATTGCAAACTGGTTATCCAGTTTCAATCTAAAAAAATCCATGGCGAAGTTAGAGCAAGCCGCCAGAAAAGCCAATCAAGCGAGCAACTATATCTATATCCCCAAGCGAGATGACTAAACGAATAACTGTTTTAGTCGGCCCACCGTGCTCTGGGAAGTCATCATATCTAAAGGACTTTGAGTCAGACTTTGTTATTTCTTCTGACCGCATAGTAGAAATTCTATGTCGTCAACATATGCTTGAATACCATGAGTATTTTTTACTTCCCAAACTGCACAAAATTAGAATTGCTCACGATAAGATATTTTACAAACTAGTGCAGCATAGCAAGCGCTTCCAGCATATTGTGTGGGATCTAACGAACCTTACCCAGGAAAGTAGAGCAAGGATATTTGTGCATTATCCTGGAGCATCGTTCACTGCTATCCAATTTGATACACCATGCGGCAAAAACGAAGTGTTGAAGCGAGAATTGTTACAACGCAACCTAGAGCGGTCTAGGACGCAAGGAAAGTACATCGAAGAATCAATACTTAAAAGTATGGTGGATAAATATGAGCGAGTTAATGAGGATGAAGGATTCAGTGAAATCTTAAAATTGAAAGTAATAAATATTACCAATAAGTAATTTAAAGTTCTTATTGCTGTGGCTGTTATCTCGAGGTTTTTTGGTAACCTAATGTAAATAATAGTTTTTTATTAATTGGCACATGTTTGGCTGTAGTAAGCATGAATAATTTACTACAGGTGAAAAAACATGAATGAACTATTAATTCAAACTGTAATACTGAGCGCAGTTATTGTTGTTACGTTGTTTGTTGGAATTCGCATCACCCGAACTCAACAAGATCAAAGCACATCCGCTGATTCAGAATCTGTTGCTGATAAATATGAAGTGCTGCAACATGAATATAGTGAGCAACAAGAACTTAACTCTGAGCTTAAACAAAAGCTCGCCTCTTCGGCTTCATCAATTGACCACATTACATCTCGCTTGTCTGAAACGGAAGCTAAGTGCATAGAACTACGAAAAAGTTGTAACGAACAGCTAGCTGAACTATCTATGCACAAAGCCGAGGTTAGCAAATTGCAAACACAGGTCGAAGAAAAGGAAGGACAGTTACAACAAGCTAAAACCGACCTCTCCGTTATCAAAAATGAGCTAAGCGAGAAACAGAATAGCACTTTGCAATTGAGTAAATTGTGTGCTGAACAAAGTGAAAAACTCAATCAGTTTGACGAATTAAGATCAGAGCTTGTAAACGCTAAAGATGAAATCCGTTCTTACGTAGTAAAAGTGCAGACGATCAGTAATGAAAATGCTGAGCAAGCTGAAAAGCTTAAAAATTTAGAAGAGTTAAAAACAGAACTTAGTACTACCAAACAAGCCTTAACCGCCCGCATTGAAACAATTAGCAATTTGAAATCTGAATTGTCAGCAGACAATGAAGCTAAGCGGGCAATGCAAGAAAAAATAGCGCTACTAGAGGCTGCTGAAAAACGTTTGGTCACGCAATTTGAAAATACTGCTAATAAGATCTTCAAAGAAAAAAGCGGCGAGTTTAGTCAACAAAGTAAACAGTCTATGGACGCGTTGTTATCGCCACTCAAACAGCAGATAGGGGCATTTAGTAAACAAGTATCAGATGTATACACCAATGAAGCAAAAGAACGCCATGCTCTTAAAGAAGAAGTGACGGGGTTGAAGGCGCTCAATGAACAAATGAGCAAAGAAGCAACGGCATTAACTCGCGCTTTGAAAGGCGACAACAAAAAGCAGGGAACGTGGGGCGAGGTCGTACTTGAACGAGTGCTGCAAGAGTCGGGTTTGCGCAAAGATCATGAATACGAGACACAAAAGAACCTTAAAGGCGAAGAAGGAGATACCTTCAAGCCGGACGTAATTGTGCATTTACCAGGTAACAAGGATGTTGTTATCGATTCTAAAATGGCACTAACAGCATACGAACGGTTCTTTAATGCTGAAAGTGACCTCACTGAAGCTCAGGCCCTCAAGGAACACGTTTCAGCGATTAAGAAGCACATCAAAGACCTCTCAGGTAAAAACTATCAAGATCTACACGGTATAAAAACACTCGACTATATCTTGATGTTCATTCCGGTAGAACCTGCGTTCAATGCAGCCATTGAACATGATCCAGAAATCATTCAAATGGCGCTAGCTAGCAACATCATGTTAGTTAGCCCCACAAACCTGATGGTTGCACTTAAAACCATCAACAACATGTGGCGCATAGAACATCAAAATGTGAACGCTCAAGAAATTGCGAAGAAAGCAGGGGCAATTTACGACAAATTAGTAGGGTTTGTTGAGGATATGAATAAGTTAGGCAACCATATGCAGCGAGCAGAAGGTAGCTATCAGGAAGCAATGAAGAAGTTGAGTACTGGGACCGGTAATTTGATAAGACGTGCAGAACAAATGAAGGAGTTACGCATTGGAAATAACAAGGCGTTACCAGAGACTTTAGTAGAACAATCTGGTGCGGATGTAATTGCGGTTAACGGTTAAGCGGTTGCTTAACCGCTGATTCTCATAAATTCAGGAGCGCAGAATAATGGCCGATTACAACAATAGCTTGACCCATGTTCGACACATTGCAACGTTATTTGATGGAAGCAAATTAATTTTTGCTCAGGGAAAGTTCGACGAATGGTGCATTTACCACGTTTCTGGAGTGAGAAAACACGCAATAAAGGATTCAGAAATCTTTTCAATACTTGAGAGATATGCTTCGTCAAATGAACGATTCAGGTTAAATACCGATTTTCTATACATATTTCATAACGTGACAAAATGTGTCAAATATGATGTAGTCCACAAGGTTAAGAAAATTGCCAAAGCATATACTAAACCTCATGAAGTAGAGTACGTGCTTGCGTTTTTATATGCTGGTATGGTCGCCGAGGAAAACAAGCGTTTTGCTAGGTTAAAAAAATACATAAAACGCTTGGGGGTTCACCAGGTGTTAATAGAAGGGCATAGAGCTAGTTGGGCCGCTAACTATTCTCGTGGAAAAAAGTGGCAAGAGTTACAGCAGGAATGCGACGCTCGCGGTTTTTATAATAATAAAAGTATAACGAAGTTAATTGCATAAAGGGAGGTGTGCATTTATGTTAATTGTTGATTCTCCGAGCCTTTGGCTCAAAAAGTTTCTAATGGAAAGAAACTTATCTTCACCCAATGGTAACCCTCTATTTTCCTACCAAATGACTCACGACGAATACAGACAGTTATTCGAGTTAGTACGTGATTTTTATCCAAAAACAAATGTAAGTTGGTCTAAGCACAAAGATTGGTCCGCGTGTTTTGTCATTTACTGCTCAGAATGGTATCGACGTGACTGTTGCGCTCAGAAGTGGGAATGGTTTCCTCTTTGGCAGAGATTTCATTTTGAACTCACTGCTTCTCAACGAGCTGACATAATACCATTAGGTTTAGAGGGGTTCTGGAAAAGGCCTATTCGTCGCTATGAATCTGACACTAGAAACTTTTTAGGTTCGATTTTTATTGAAGGGGGTCTACCTTTCAAATTAATTAGCTCAACTGGAAATAAATTTTCAGAAGCGATTAGAAAGCTCTTGAAGCTTTATTATCAGGTCGACTTGTATGCGGTTTCGATTACAGAACTTGTGAAAAGTCAGTTAGGCCATTTGCCAGTGGTATTTTCCGAGCCTGAATCTGTAGAGTTAATTGGGTCTGTGGTAAAGAATCTAATGACTTGCGCAGGGTTGGTTGATTCGGATGTTGGCGAAGAGTCACCTTCAATGCAACTTGACCAAAAGTCACCTGGCTGGCGTGATAGTTTTCCAATTCCACTCGATGATGAAACGGGTAAAGGGCTATTGGATAACTGGTTGCTTGGAGCAACTAATGCAAGCAAAGTAATAAAGGACTTTAAAGATAAACTGTCATGCGAACATTCTTTCGATAAAACTACGGGCCGTTTTTATACTCAAATTAGCCTTCCAAGAAAGCTTACTTTTAGAAATTGCAGTGAGGCGCTGGAGTCCACTTACACTCAGTTGGGGTTACTTGAGGGTACGAAGCGAATTGCAGAACTTGGTGGTGTCGTAGCGCAGATAGATAATGGAAATGTACTTGTACCTCCTAGAAAAAAATCGATAAAAGTGCCCAGACGGTTACTAAGTTCTTCACTTTTCACTGACCTCTCACAATCTGGAATTGTTATAGGGAAGGTAGAAGTAAATGAGTCTAGTATTTCTTTCAATGAGGCGCCGCTGGGATTCTTGGAAGATGAAGGTGAATTGAAACTAGTCGGGCAGGGGAGTTTTTCAACAAAGTATGCTGAAATACTGGTACTTGCGCCATTAGCTTATGAAATTGAAATACTATCTGGGTATCAAGAATACGCCGGTAAGCAAGCTATCGATGGAGTTGAATTTAACTGGTTTAGAGTAAACGGTGATTCAAGGTTTTATCACGGAGATAACCGCTTTCGTATCAGGACTAACTCTACCTCAACGTCTAGTGGCAGCCTCTATATTGACGGTGCAGAAATATTATTAAAAACCTTGCCCTCAAGAGTCTATAAAGGTGTTCCTAGCGTTAGAGATGCAGAAGGTACACTAGCATCACAGCTAGGGCTTTCAACATTACTGAACAACAAGCCTGTTGAATCACTCGCTGCTCATGAGTTATACGGAAAACACTATTTAAGCGTTAAAAACAAAGAAAGTGACACCTTATTGCGAAGAACGGTTGCAATTGTTCCAGATGATTTAGATATCGAAGCGGTTGCAGTTAAAGAGCATGCGCAAATAAAAGTTACGTCATCGCGAAACCTGCTGATGACAGTGTATGCACAAGCGTGTCGAGTAGAAAACGAAAAGCTTGAAAATGGACGTCTATTTGAAATCTATCCTGAAGCTGAGCCACCTTCGAGTGTCACACTAGAGGTTCAGGCTAACCTGATGGAAGACCCTATAATTGTTACCCTGCCATTCCCTGCTAGCGGCATGTTTGCATTTGATAGTGAAGGTAAGCCTCTTAAAACTGAGTTAACTGTAGAGCAGCTGTTAGGTGCCGAAGTTAACCTTTATTCAGCAAAATCTTATCCTGAGGACGTTTCTATTGAACTAGCCCTCAAACCAAATAATCGAACGTCACCACGTTACCAATCCAAAGTAAAAGTAAAGGACCGTACGTTAAGCGTCAGTTTATATAGTTTCAAAGAAAAAATAATAGAGCTAATGTCGCTATCGAATAATTTAGATGCAGAAGTTGAAATTTGCTTAAGTGGTTTAAGTGACAAAAAAGTTTTTTCAATCCGCCGATATGTTTCATCCTTAAACTTTGATTCAGTCGGTGGCGGTATAGCGCTAGCACAGTCTGAACTAGCGCATGCTGACCTAAAACCACCGATGGCTATGCTGATTGCTGAACCAGAACGCTCACCTTTAGAACTGCCAGAAAAAGAAATTGGCGGTATTTCATTAGGTTGGTTCAACACAACGGAAAAAATGGAGAAAACGGGTCCTTGGATGATTGTTCCAAGTTCTGAAACACCTCATTTGTTCAGGCCAACTTTCTACAAAGGTGTCGAATCTTCGTATGAACACAGTGAGACGATTAAAAGTCTACAAACAGCGGTGAAGCAGTTTAACCCTAGAAGCGAAGTCAATTCGATAGAGATGTTTCTAACCGTAATGGAAAGCGATTTTACTCATCCAAGTTGGGATTATTGCAGAAAACTATGGGAGCATCTCTCATATCTGCCACTATCAACGTTTGAGGTATGGAAGGCGCTGGTTAAGAATCCTCATTGCCTTACGGTTGCATTATTTCGTTTTGAAATGAATGAAGAATTCATTCGAGCATTAGATCGAGAGTTCTCCATTCTTTGGGAGTTGATACCTATTTCTGTGTGGCAACAATCGATACTTGTTGTAAAAAAGGCTTTTCTTAATTTAGGCCTTCCAACGTCGATGGTAGAAGAGAGAGTAGAAGTTCTTCTAGATAAGTTTTATGACGTTGTTTTAAATGTCCCTGAGCCGTTAATTAAGCGACTGAAAGGTATCGAAATCAACTGCAACGACTATTTAGCAGAACGTATAGTCGAATTAATCCAAGATCCGGAAAGAGAATCTGAGCAATTTCAATTGTTTCGCGATATAGGCATGAAACGTCTCACGGGGGAAGCACAGCTAACCGAACAGGAAATGTTTAAGGTTATTGATATTGCAATGAAGCAGCCTTTACTGAGAAATCACAAAGACTCAGACTGGCCATCATTTCAGTTTCCGTTATTGAGTGAAGGATTGAGCCATCGAATTAGATGTGATTTGCCACATCACGCAAGCGTCATCAACTACCCACTCATTGCCGCTGCTATTGCTGCTGGATATATCGAAATAAACCCAAATAAGTTATCTGCAAAAATGAAGTTTGAAATTAAGCAAATAAAGATGTTTGCGCCAGATTGGTTCTCAGGTGTTTACGCTTTTGGCATTGGATATTATTCAGATTGTAAGGAAGAGGTTGTCGCATGAAGTATTTTTCTGAGTTAGTTAATCAATCTATTGCGAGAGCGAAAGAGTCGTCTTTAAGTGTACTGGGTATAACTAACCCTGCGTTACGTCAACATCTCGCTACTCAAATGTCGCAAGATTGCGGAGAATCTGAGTCAATGATGGCGACACCGCTTTTTGAACATACATTCGGATGGACAGAGGCCGATAGAACCATGGGGCAATTAGCTGAAGATAGATTGTTATCGTCAGCAGTTTTGGATGCATTGGATAAAGAGAAAATAACGGATAGCCAAGGAAAACAAGTAGAAAATCGCTATCAGTTTAAAAAAGAGTTCAAACCTTATACTCATCAATTAAAAAGCTGGAACACACTATTAGCCGATAAACCTAAATCTGTTGTAGTAACCAGTGGAACTGGCTCTGGTAAAACCGAGTGTTTTATGGTTCCAGTGCTCGAAGATCTTTATAGAGAATCACAGCAAACACAAGAGCCTTTGTCGGGTGTCAGAGCTATCTTCTTATATCCTCTCAATGCGCTGATTAATTCACAACGAGAAAGGCTACACGCCTGGACACAGGACTTTGGTAAAGATATTCGATTCTGCTTGTATAACGGGAATACAGAAGAAAAAGCCAACAAGGTAAAAGCACGCCAGGCTCAAGTACCAAATGAGATTCTGTCAAGAGAGTTAATGCGAGATCAGCCCGCGCCCATTTTGGTTACAAACGGCACTATGCTGGAATATATGCTTGTAAGAAACGTTGACTCGCCAATTATCAACAAATCGAAAGAACAGAAGTCTTTGAGATGGATAGTATTGGACGAGGCTCATACATATGTTGGCTCACAGGCAGCTGAACTATCAATGCAGTTGAGACGAGTTTTACACGCTTTTGGTGTGGAAGCTAAAGATGTTCGTTTCGTTGCTACGTCTGCAACAATCGGCGACAAGGATGCTGAAAAACAGCTTCAAAGCTATCTGGCCGACCTTGCCGGTGTTCCTAATGATCATGTAGTCGTTATCGGAGGGAAGCGAAATATTCCTCAGTTAACATTTTCTCCCAAAGACGCTCAAACACTGGAGGAATTGTCTTTAATACCAGCTGATAAAAAACCTGGAGAAAAAGATTACGATCCAGATGTTTCGAAAACACGCTTTGAAGCACTGACAGAGTCTACGGTTGCAAAGAAAATTAGAGATAAGTTCGTCAATAGCAATAAGCCATTAAAGCTTGCTGAGTTAAAAAAATACCTAGAGGGGGAATTCCCTTCTCAAACGTTTACGCAGAACTCTGTACTTCAGTGGCTAGACTTACTAACTGGAACGAAGCTATCGCCTAAACATGAAGCGTTCCTAAAGGTCAGAGCGCACTTTTTTCAAAGAATGATGAATGGAATTTGGAGCTGTATTGACCCTCATTGTGCAAGTAAGAAAAGTTCTGTCTTGAAAGATAGTTGGCCGTTCGGCATGGTGTATTCGAAGCAAACTGGCAAATGTAATTGTGGTGCACCGGTATTGGAAGTTGGCTTTTGTAACGACTGCAATGAGCCCCATTTATTGGCTGCAGATAAAAGTGGTTTTATTACACAAAGAGATACAGATGTTGGTGATGAGTTTTCGTTGCTTATCGATCAGGACGATGATGACGATACTGAGGGTGATGAAAGCGTTAATAAAAACAAACCTACATCAATTTTTGTAACGCTTAGAGCAGAGCCGGATGACGAGCTCATTTACAGCCCAGTCGATATTAATGTGTCTACAGGAAAATTGGGTGACATCACTGACGCTGTACGCTTGTACTATGCATATGATAGAGATGAGAATAGTACCTATCAAACAGGATGTTGTGGTTATAAAGGAACATCATTCAAAAAACCGATTAGAAGGGCAATACTCGGCTCTCCTTTTTACGTGGCCAATGCTGTTCCAACCATACTTGAATTTTGCCCTGACCCAAAAGTAGACAAAGAAACAGGACTTGGTCCGAATACGCTGCCAGGGCGAGGACGCAAGCTAATCACATTTACAGACAGTAGGCAGGGCACTGCTCGTATGGCTGTTAGAATGCAGCAAGAAGCTGAACGCAGTAAGTTACGAGGTTTAATTTTCGGAATATTAAAGGATAATCAAAATGCTGTTCAAGCAGAAATCCCTGCAATTGAACCGAAAGAGCTTGCGACCTTAAAAGAGCGATACAAAAAGTTAAAGAATGCGGGTGAGCATGACTGGGCGAATGAAGTGTATCAGCAAATTATCGAAGGGGAAAAGAGTCTGAATTCGAGCTTTAAGCCTGCTGTTCTTTCTTGGAATAGCTTGGTCAAAGAGCTCCAGCTAAAGAACGACATTAAAGATAACATATTAACTTACAATAAATACGCAAACCCTGAAGTATTCGGTGATTCGACTGGAGCTGAAAAGCTTTCTGAAATGTTGTTGATTCGCGAGTTTGCTCGACGTCCAAAGTTTCAGAACAACATGGAAACTCAAGGGATTATAAAAATTGGATATCAGGGATTAGAAAAAGTAAACGCTATTCCTGACAATTGGAGTGAACATGGCCTTAAGCTTGAAGATTGGCTGGATTTTCTCAAAGTCTGTTTAGATTTTTATGTTCGAGAAAATACCTATATTAAGCTTGAAGATGACTGGAGAGTTTGGATTGGTTTTAAGTTTGCACCTAAAACGTTCCTAAAACCAGATTCTTTTGAAGAAGACGAAAATAGAGTTAAAAAATGGCCACAGGTCAAAGGAGCCTATAACAGGCTAGCTAAGTTACTCATAATTGGTGCTAAATTAAACAAAGAGTCGAAGGTTACGAAAGATCTCGTTAACGAATGGCTAAGATCTGCTTGGACTGCACTTACTAAAAATAAAGTACTTAATAATGAAGGTAATCAGTTTTTCTTAAGTCGTCAAAAAATAACTTTTGAGTTTGCTGAAAAATGCTTTATTTGCCCTGTTACTAACAAACTGCTCGATACAACATTTAGAAATCTTACGCCCTATTTGCCGAATTCTTTTGATTCGAAAAACTTTGAGTGCAAATCAATAGATTTACCACCTATATGGACTTTGGATATATCCCAGTACGACTATAGTGAAGGGCTTAAAAAAATTCGACAGTCTGTTTCTGCAGATGAAAAAGTTTCCCAACTTCGTTCTCGCAACCTTTGGACAGATATAAATGATAGAGTAGTGGAGGGTGGTTTTTATTATCGTACTGCCGAGCACTCTGCTCAACAATCATCAGAGCGACTTAACAATTATGAAAGCATGTTCAAAAGCGGAAAAGTTAATGTGCTCAATTGTTCCACAACCATGGAAATGGGTGTAGATATAGGTGGTATATCAGCGGTTGTAATGAATAACGTTCCACCTCATCCCGCAAATTACTTGCAACGAGCAGGGCGAGCTGGCCGAAGCAAAGAGTCCAGGGCTATATCTTATACGTTGTGTAAAAGTAACCCCCATGATACAGAAGTTTTTAACGAGCCATCATGGCCTTTTGTCACAGCTATACCCGCACCTAAAATATCTTTAGATTCTAAACGGCTTGTTCAAAGACATGTAAATTCCCTTTTACTTTCAATTTTTCTAAGAGATGTTATCGGCTCAACGAATAAGGAAAAAACAAGTTTAAACTTAGAATGGTTCTTCTTACCGTCGGAAGGCGGACAATCTGTCTGCGACAAATTCATCGCATGGGCATCAGGTAACGCAAATACCTTAGAAAAAACGCTTAAAGATGTATTGAAAGGAACTGTACTTTCGACTGTTCCGGCTTGGAATGTTATCGACGATACAAACCAGGCTATTGAAAAATTATCTGAGCGCTGGATAACTCACTACCGTCAGCTTAAAACTGCAGAACAAGATGCAACACCTGAGAGTGCATACGAGTTTAAGGTAAGAGTTGAATTAACAAGGCACACTAATGAATATTTATTGAAAGAGCTCGCTGCCAAAGCTTTTCTTCCAGGTTACGGCTTTCCAACAGATATCGTTACACTAAACAATAAAAACATTGTTGATTTCAAACGTGAAAAAGAAGGAAAACAAAAGCGAGAAAAATTTAGAGAGGACAATATTTCTCAGCTTAGAGAATTGCCTACTAGAAACCTAGCTGTTGCAATCCGAGAATATGCTCCAGGTGCAGAAATTGTTTTGGATGGACGTGTATTCAAATCTGCGGGGGTTGCTCTTAATTGGCAGAAACTGGCCAGTGACGCAAAAGAGGGGCAAAAATTTGATGTTGCGTGGCGCTGTGGCTCATGTGGCCATTCAGGTGTAGAAACAAATACCACAGTTAAGGAAGATTGGAGTTGTGGCTCATGTGGAACCAAAATAAGAAATAGTTGGAAAAAAACGGTTCTTGAGCCGACTGGTTTTGTAACTGACTTTTTTACCGCTCCATCAAACGACATTTCATCTCAAAGTTACATTGCTGTTCAACCGTCTTGGCTGTCCATTGATGCATTACCGATTAATCTTCCTGACCCTAATTTGGGGTACATGAAGTATGGGACAGAGTCTACTATTTTCCAACATTCATCTGGTGCAAATGAACATGGCTACGCGATTTGCATGCAGTGTGGTAAAGCTGAATCTATGCTAGGTGATGGTGAGTTTCCAAAGTCGCTTAATCCTGCCTCTTTCCATAAGCCTATTACTTCAACACCGAAATCCAAAGACAAGGATGGTTTCGAGCCTGAGCTCTGTGATGGAAGCGCAACTGTCCATGGTAATGTACATCTTGGCTGTTCTGGTCTTACAGATGCATTTGAACTGGTGTTGCGAAATCCTCTTTCTGGTGAGTACATAGACCCCAGTCACCCTGATTCCGAATCTATAGCGCTAACATTAGCTGTCGCCATGCGTAACGCACTTGCAGCAAAGTTAGGCATCGCAACGTCAGAGATAGGGTATTCTACGAGAAAAACCAGAGTTCAAGAATCTAATAAGCAAGCAATCGCTGTGCAGCTATATGACGTGGTAAGCGGAGGTGCAGGTTTTTCAACAAGTGCAGCACTTCATATTGAAGATGTACTTATGCAGACTTATCAAAATTTGTCTTGTGAAGCTTCGTGTGACTCTGCGTGTTCGACATGTTTGTTGGATTCAAATACTCGACACGATGCAAACCAACTAAATCGTAACTTGGCTAAAGCATGGTTAGGAGATGAGTTTTCCAATTTTGTATCTTTGAGTGAACAGTATCACTTTATTAAAGGTGCAAAATTTTGTTACGAGCCTATTCTGGAAGCTATTTCTCGACAGATAAACAAAGGTGCCAGTGAAATACGAGTGTGGATGGGAAGCAATGTAAATGAATGGGACTTAAACTCTCGTCACGTACAGATGTTCGCTTTTCAAATGCTAAATATTCACAAGGTTAAGCTTACTATTGTTCTTCCAAACACAACTTTGTCCGATGCTGATTATATTTCTCTATCTCGATTGAGCGACATTGGCGTTGAATTTGTAACCAGTGATGCCGAGTTAGATAGTGGGGCTCTTGTTGCGCAGGCAATATACGAAAAGGATAAGGCTTTTACACTAGCTTGCTCTTCATTTGATGTACTCAATCCAAGTCAAAGTTGGTTGCTTTCACGCACTGAAAATATGGTTGTTTATTCCGAAGCTCTTTCAAGCGTTGAGGTGTCTCCAGTTGATACATCATCTTGGATAAAATTCGACGGTAACTCTATGGCAAAAGTAGAGCTAAGAAAAGAGCTCGATGGTGCCATTGATGGTTTCGGCAAGAGATTCTGGGAGCTGTTGGGAAGTAATTTTAAACCGCTTGAGGATGACCTGAACTCATCCCAGTTAGCTGGTGTTAAGTACACCGATAGGTATTTACAGTCGCCTTGGTACATCATTTTGCTTGGCGAAGTAATTAGGGCTTTACCTAAAGCTCCAGGCGTTGGCTTTGAATTAGAAACTTTGTTTAATTCCAGGGACAAAGGTGCCCGGCTTCATGATGACTGGAGCAACAGCAACGCAATGACAGAAGTTATCTCTACGTGGTTTGAGAAGGGAGCAGCTACGCCTTGCTACCTTGACTTGCATCAGAGACGCGATGACATTGCTCATAGACGTGAAATGAAGCTTTCATTCAGTAATGGCAATATGTACTCAATAAGCCTAGATCAAGGCATGGGATATTGGAACCATCATCTAGCTAAGAACAAGCATTGGTTTGATTTCGGTCAGCCACATGAGCAGTTACTTCAAATGGCTGAAGTTTGGCAATATGGAAATCTTCAAACCACGTATGACTGGGAAACAGTGATTTTTATAGCAAAGCTTTAAAAATACGTTTCGTGACGTTGAAGCTTCTGTAACTTAGCGAAGTTGGCCGTCCATTCAGCAATGTTGCAATATTCAAAGCCAACATAGAAGGCCCGACCGGTTACCCTTCGCTCATAAGGGAAACAGAGAAATGGGTTTCTAAGCTATCTGAAGAAAGTGAGGAGCTTTTTATCAATATTACGTCAAGTACACCCGCGATGAGTGTGGTATCTGTCTTAGTCCGTAAAGGTAAACAGAACACGCACTCTATTCAGTCCAATCGTGACAACACCATAGAGAACGTTGATGTTCCAGTTGATTTTGGCGAAACCTATGTAAAACCAGCTGTAAAAAGCATAGCCAATAAAGCTGTTAAAGCGCCTTCATCACACAAACTGTTCGATAACATCATTGAGCAATCACAAGTAATGAAAAGCGCAATATCCAAAGCGAAACATGTGGCTGGACCTGAATTAGATTTGCCTGCCTTAGTATTAGAAGAAACGGGAACGGGTAAAGAAGTTATTGCTAATGGGATTCATGCGGCGAGTCCCAGGTCTGGCAAGCCCCTAAAAACCGTTAATTGCGGTGCATTGCCAGAATCATTAGTGGATTCAATTTTATTTGGTCACGTTAAAGGTGCTTTTACTGGTGCAAACGAAAAACACGAGGGTTTATTTGAACAGGCCAATAGCGGCACGCTATTTCTCGTTGAAGTAGGTGGATTAACGCCAAGTGTCCAAGTAACGCTGTTGCGAGCGTTACAGCAAGGTGAAATAACCAGAGTTGGTGATAAAAAACGATATCAGTAGATGTCAGGATCATTGCCGCCCATAACATTCGCACAATTAGCAACCTCATTCATCCAAGAAACTACTTTTAAAACCAAGACAAAGTCACCAAAAGGAGTGTATGAAGTTATTGGCACAATTAAAACAGGTAATCGCGGCATATCATGAGAGTTGAACTATGAGGTAATAAAAATTACACAAAAATAGTAAATGTTATTATTTTATGTGTATGTGTGTTTTAAAGTTGATATAAAACAAAGGGATAGTTTGTTGGTCTGGTTTTCGCACTGTAATGATTATCCAATCATGTGAGGAAAACGTTATGGCTTTTATTGTAAAAGAACAAGATCGATTATTCGTTGTACCTGAGCTGACAAACAGTCAACACGCACAAATAAGAGAAGGACAAAGAGGGATATCTAAAAAGCAGGTGATGTTGGCTTACCAATATGGCCGAGTAATTCACTCACGACGTGCGGTTTATCATGTGATTGGTAATAAGGAAATTAAAAAGTACGGTGGCATAGTGCCAGAGCTAAAAAATATGAATGGCGTCCAATTGGTTGTGTCGGCAAATGGAACAGTATTAACGGCGTTCAAAAATAAAGATTTACGAAAAGTTCGTCCGTATAAGCACAGTCACAAACATTTACATTAATTGAAGTTTGATTGGCATACAGTTAATCAAAATTAAAAGGATAGAAAATGAGTTTAAAAAAATTTGTAGTAAATAAAGCACGCCCTTTACCAGTAATAATTTTGGCAGATACAAGCGGTAGTATGAGCATTAATGGAAAAATTGATGCGCTGAATCTTTCAATCAAAGATATGATTTCGAGTTTTGCGAGCGAAAGTAGGTTACGAGCCGAAATCCACTTGTCTGTTGTAACCTTTGGTAGCAAAGCCGCGACGCATCTTCCTTTAACACCTGCTCATCAGATAGAGCAAATTGAAAATTTCGTGGCCCAAGGCACGACGCCTTTAGGGGCAGCGTGCACCATAGTTAAAGATATGATTGAGGATAAAGAATGTATTCCATCTCGAGCGTATCGTCCAATTATCATTCTAGTTTCTGATGGTTATCCTACTGATGATTATAAAAACGCATTCGATGCTTTGATAAATAGTGACAGAGCTCAAAAAGCTACCAGGTTTGCTTTGTCAATTGGAAATGATGCAGATAACGCTTTACTTGAGTCATTCGGTAACGACGTAGAAGCCCCTTTATTATTTGCACACAATGCTGCCGAAATAGCTCACTTTTTCCGCGCTGTAACTATGAGTGTTGCGAACCATTCCAAAAGTCAAAAGCCAAATGAACCAATGAAGTTGGAGTTTGTAAACGACGAGTTGGCTGACGATGACTTAGATATTCCTCTTTAGATGAACTTTAGTATATCTAAGACTTCTGTTATCGGCCCCGCGCATTTGGATTTAGATCTTCCAAATCAAGATGCTGTTGCTTCAAAAAAGCGTAATGGTCGATGGGTGGTCGCAGTAGCTGATGGTATGGGGTCAAGAAGACTATCCCATTTAGGTTCTAAATTAGCAACTAACTTAGCTGTTAGTTGCTGCCTAGATAATAGTCAAGATGTATCAGCTAAAGAGCTAATCACAGATATATATACCCAGTGGCTAACTGGACTTTATGAGATCAATATTGAACCTAATGATGCCGTAACTACTTTGCTGGTTACTTGGGGCAATTCAAAAGGAGATTACCGCTATATTCAACTAGGCGATGGTGTAATTTGCTCGAGCAATAACAATCACTCTATTTCTGAAGACGAATTATTTTCAAATGAAACAACTGGCCTTGGTCTTAGTAAAAAACTTTCAGACTGGCGTACAGGCAGAGGTAAGTTAGATAAAGCCAATATTGGATTAATATTGATGACTGATGGAATTTCTGAAGACATTGAAGACCAACTTGGATTTTGTAACTCCATATTAAAACGTGCTCAGAAAGGGAGTTTAAGAGCCGTAAAAAAAAATTTGAAAGGTCTATTGCATAATTGGCCTACACCACATCATACAGACGACAAAACAATTGCAGTGGTTTTAATTAATGAATAGTAAAAAGAAGAGTACTGTTTACGATAAACATAACAATGCATACGAGCTCACCAAACGAGTTGGAGAGGGGGGGCAAGGTATTGTCTGCCAAACTCAGATAGATGGTATTCTTGTAAAGATCTTAAACACGAAAGATGAAACAGCCATAAAAAAATGGCAAAAACAGCTAGATTGGAGCCTCAGGCAAGATTTGACAGGCTTAAATTTAGCTCATCCTAAAATACAAATAACAAAGCCTCGTTTAGGTTATGTCATGGAGTTGATGGATGGTTTAATTCCGCTTCAAAATGTATTAGAAGAAAGCTTTAGTGATCTTGTAGACAAGCAAAGTATAAAGCAGTTTATAAAAACAGGTGGCCTGAAAAGGCGCCTTCAAATTTTACTTAAAGTCGCTAAAACTTTGGCTAAATTGCATAGTCGAGGTTACGCCTACGGCGATATTTCCCCTGCTAATATCTTTGTTTCTGAAGATAGCCGTTACTCAGAAGTTTGGTTTATCGATTGCGATAACTTATGTGTAAACGAAAGAGAAGGCTTAACTCATATATACACACCAGGCTATGGTGCTCCAGAAGTTGTAAAAGGCGATATGGGAGTTAACGCATTAACCGACCAGTGGTCGTTTGCTGTTATGGCGTTTGAGCTTTTGACTCACCAACATCCTTTTAAAGGGGTATATGTAGAAGATGGCGAGCCGGAGATAGTAGACGAACAGGCATACAGAGGTGAACTGCCTTGGGTATACGATGCCGAAGATGATAGCAACGAATCTGCTGGCGGTATCAATATAAGCTTGGTTGCCAACAATAAGATTTTTAACTTATTTAACCAATGTTTTAGTAAAGGTAAAACACAACCTTATGAACGGCCTTCGTTAAATGCATGGTGTGCAGCGCTGCAAGAGGCAATAGATCATCTAATAGGGTGTCCTAGTTGTGCTAGTCACTATTTTGCTGACTTGCAATCTCAAGAACAAACGTGCCCATTTTGCCTAACTCAAGTTGGACAAGAACATTATGCAATATTAAGGCAGGTCATTTATCTAAATGACAAGGAAAATGAAGACTTTAATGCATCTGAAGGTTTCATTACTACTGAAAATGTACGTGTCGTTGGTAATGGCACTTCGCTGACATTTAACTCTGCTCCGTACAATACTGAACTGTGGTTTGAAAATGACACAAACTTAACTGTAACTATGGATAAAGGAGATATTTATCTAATTCCTGAGTCACATGCGGTTTGTAATATATCTCGCAAAAATACCAAGCAAATCCATCAAATTACACATAAACAAAGAATTGCGGGAGATCGTCGAAGCGCTACAGATCCTTATGAATTAACAAACTGGTTAAAATCTGACGATACTAATTCTGATTTTGTTGAGCTGTTAAAATCTTATAGATGGCAGTTGGTGTGAGGTAAATAATGAATTTACTAGATTCTAAATGTCTTACAAATGACGTTGTCGAACTTGTTTTTGAAGACACCAAAGATGCTAACTTAAATTGGAACATAGGCGACGAAGTAGAGCTGTTTTTTGAAATAGACTCTTACTATGTTAAACAAGGCACTCAAGGATATTTTGCAGAGGTCAAATTTAAAAATGCACCTCTTGCTATGGCTGTATCAGGCAGTAAAGCACGAAAAATTTGTGCAGTATCATGCTACAAAAATGCTTGTGCTCTAGCTATTCGCTATATTGACCTTGTCGACAGCTATGACGAAAACCTTGAATTTAAAATTGAACCAGTTGTTGTTGAAGCTATACAAAAACAGGCATCGGGTGTTATCGATTTTGAGAGCGCACGTGACTGGTTTAATCAAGAGTTCGTATTTGCTAAAGATGCTAATTATGGTGTTTTCGTCGAATTCCCAGAAAACTCAAGAGATTCCTTTTTCTTAATTGGCAAGGATTTCAAAGCCCTAGTAGACAAAATTGGAAATAATTGGCATTTATCTTCTATTCGTCAATTTGACGGTGACTCGGATAAGCTTTATGCATACTATGGGAAACATGAGGTAGAGCTTTATGGTATCGAAGAGCAACTAACCAGTTCTAATTACAAGCATCAGCTTGAACAACACCTTCAAGATTCCGCGAGTTACTTTAAGCTTTGGAAAAAATATTCTGATCTTTATTGGGAGCAACATTCTAGGTTAGCTAAAGAAGTAGGGTTTCTAGAATATGACGCTGCTTATAGCGACTCAGATAGTGAAATAAGATTCAAATTTAAAGTTGGCCACAAGGCATTAAATTCGTTTGTTGAAAAGTATAAAAATCACCTAGACGCCCTTGGTGAAAGCTTTTCATTGTCAGATATTGAATTGCAAATAGCTCAAAATTTACCAAGTTGGTTAGCATCAAACGAAAATTTTGATAAAGGTGATGGTCGACCAGTTTTCTTACGTAAAGTGAAAATTGAGGGAGACTTTCTATCTGCAAACTTACATCAAAGGCCGAAGTTTAATGGCTATATTTTTATATCCTTAAACGGTATGAAAAAACAACATGAGCGTAAGAAAGTTGCTTTCGATTCGCTGAAAAATGCAAGAAACCCAATGCCGCAACTTAAATATATATTAGAGGGTGTAAATCCACCTGAAATGAAAGTCAAACCGCTGCGTGCAATAACAACTACATTAAAAAGAAAGTTAGGTGGAAAGTCGCTAACAACAAAGCAAGAAAAAGCTGTGAAAGTAGCGTTAAATACCCCAGATATAGCTTTGATTATCGGACCTCCTGGTACTGGTAAAACACAAGTTATTTCCGCACTTCAACACAGAATTGCAGAAGAAGGTAATAAATATAATTTATCGTTACAACACCAAGTTTTATTGACCAGTTATCAGCATGATGCTGTAGACAATGTGGTAGACAGATCTGGTGTATTTGGACTTCCGGCTATTAAAGTTGGTGGTAAAAAAGATGAAACAAATCAGCAACTATCTAACAGCATCGATGCATGGACCAGTAAAGTCATTCATGATTTAAAACCAGCTATAGAAGCTGAAATTCAACGTAGTGATGAATTTAAACTAGTTGATGCAATTTCGTCGTTAGTTTTCCAAATTAAAAATTCAAATAATGCGGAATTCATATATCAAAACTTACTCGATTTGCAGTTAAAGCTTAAGAAATTAGCGGCAGAAAATGGGATTAAGGTATCAGTTAAGGTTGAGAATAATATTGAGCAGCTTATCGAACAGTTCAGTTTATCTTCTTCCTACGTACTAACTAGCTCTCAAAAGCAGGAGTTAATTACAGCAGCCAGAGCGTTAAGAACAGATTCAATATCATATGACGACGATGGAGATATAAGGTTAACTCGACTTGTTTCATTACTCAAGCAGTTAAAAGGCAATGACTACGATCTTGAAAAGCTTGAAGCCATAAAAGAAGCAAGTATTGATTTTGATCTTTTAAAGGATACTCAAAACCAATTACTCGATGCTCTGCAAGAACAGTTTGTACTGCCAAAACAACGCGCGTTGAAAACAGAACAATCTAATCGTTTAGGAGAGTTAATAGAAGAGCTTGAAGCAAGCTTGGTTAATTCACCTAGGTTAGGCCAACTATATTATCGTAAAAAATACTTAGACTCTTTAATGTTCGAAAGGAAGCAAGTTCAAAATTCATTGAAAGAGTATAGCGCGGTGCTCGGTGCAACGTGCCAGCAAGCTGCGGGCGAAGCTATGGTAGGAGTAAAGTCTGTTGAGCATAGTAGTAATATTAATTTTGACTCTGTAATTGTCGATGAGGCTGCAAGGGCTAATCCTTTGGATCTCATGATACCTATGTCGATGGCTAGAAAGCGTGTGGTTCTCGTGGGAGATCACAGACAGCTACCACATATGTTAGAGCCTAGAGTTGAAAAAGAGTTGCAAGACAAAAATGAGCTGGAAATAACCGAACACGAGATATTACAGCAAAGCTTGTTTGAACGGTTATACCACTCCCTTTCTAAATATGAAAAAGATGGTTCAACAGATCACAAGCGAGTAGTGATGCTAGATACTCAGTTCCGCATGCACCCAGAGTTAGGTTCATTTGTAAGTGAAGAGTTCTACGAGTTGTTTGGTTTGCCGCCAGTTAAACCGGGTTTAGATGAATCATATTTTCCGCTGGACGTACCGGGTTACGAAGGCAAGATAGCGGCATGGATAGATGTTGAACAGTCAAAAGGCAAAATGTCTAGCAAAAATGGCTCTAAATATCGCGATTGTGAAGCTGAAATTATTGCCGACGAGGCTTATAAAATCTTAATGGCTAGACCGGATTTAAGTGTTGGTATTATTACTTTTTATGCAGCTCAAAGAGACCATATTATTGAAAAAATGGTAGAGCGAAAAGTTATGGAGCATACGGCTTCCGGCTCAAACGTTGTATCTGAGTATAGAATGACAAAGCCAAGTTCAGATGAACAACCAGAAGAGCGTTTTCGTGTTGGCTCTGTTGATGCATTCCAGGGTAAAGAGTTTGATGTAGTGTTACTTTCAACAGTTAGAAGTTGGAATGAACCAGATAAAATTACGCAAGATACGGTAAATAATCAGCTTGGTTTCTTACGCATACCTAACCGTATTAACGTGGCTATGTCTAGGCAGAGACGTTTACTAATTGTTGTTGGCGATAAAAGCTTGGCTTCATCTAGCCTTGACCAGCTTATGCCTGAATCAACTCGTATTTCAGCTAATGAAAAACTATTAGTGGGTTTTCCCAAATTTTTCAATGAGCTTTGCCAAAAGGAGAAAGGCAATGTTCTCTAATACATATATAACAACCACCGAATTTCCTAGAAACCGTGACGTTCAACTTTTCGCTTGGCCTGTATACAGTTGGGAGGTTTATCTATCTGCTCATAAAGGACGAGAGTTAAACCTTTTTGAAAGAACTATTCTAGATCTTATTCGAATTACTGGTGATAGAGAATTATCAGTGAGTCAAATTGCAGAATGGTTATCGTTAGAAAAAGAAATGGTTTTATACATTTTAACCGCTACGATGCAGCCAAATGGATGGTTAGATAAAAATTTTAAAATTACAAAAGAAGGTCGAAAATTTTTAGATTCAGAAACAGAACCAGAGATGACGACAGCAACAGTATTTCAGTGTGCTATAACTGGCCAATGGTTCCCTCGAATTGCTTACGATTCTAGCGAAATCAAACCTGAAAATGATACTCGCAAGCTAACGTTTAAACTAGATAGAGCGACAGATAAACGCATTAGCGCTTATCGTGCGACAAAGCAAATACACGAAGTAAATAGGCCGGACATTGATCACCTAAATAATCTATTAAGCAAAGATAAAGAAGCTCGCTGGATCGCAAATAACATTAATAGCGAAAGATATCACGTGCCAATAAAAGCAGAGAAAATGGTCCTTTCAAATAAAGATGTTAAGCAGTCCTATCTGTTGCTTTGGGCTGACATATCTTCGGGTTTTAAATTTGATTTTATTGATCCATTTGCACTGTCCAGTAAAGCGCCTTGGTTGAATGAAATTTTTGATCAAGCCATAAGTGCAAACGACAAACTAGCGCAGTTCTCTAACTCAAAATTTAATAATCAAGAAGAGGAGCTTTCTTATCAAGAAACTATCGATCTTATGAAGGAGACTGCCAGAGTTGAAGTGTTAACTAAATATCCAAATGCTGAACGATTTGGTGATTTAGTCGAACCATTATTTGAGTTAATAAACGGAAAAGAAAAGCTTAATCGAGAAAATTCAGCTGATTACAGTTTAAATAGGTCTTTAATTAACGGCTGTGGCTCTATCCTAGAAATTGTATGTAAAGTAGTTTTGGTTTCAAATCCATTTAAACGATTAGGTATTTTACCTGCTAACAATCTTCATCCTACCGAAAAGAAACGAGAACTAGCCTGGTTATTAAAAGATATCGGAAAGTTTAGTCATTCACAGATTGACGACATTCTCAAAGTTCAGCCTGGAAAAATTTATCAATCAGCTCGTGGTAATCACTCTAGTCTTCGCTCTCTGTTAGCGACTATTTTTATATCGATGAAAGATTACCCACATCATCCGCTTCAGTTTATGACTGAAGATAAGTTGTTGTTTAAGCAAGTGTATGAACTGTCGCACGACCGTGATGAAGCATCTCACGGTAACAATACAAGATTTACAAATGAACAAGCGTTGCAATACATCAACGTTGTAGACAAATTTTTAGAAAATATTTTAGTGGATTAAATAATGTCTAGGAAAGGCAAAAGCAGAAATTCAGCACCAAAACCAATTGAAAAGCCAAAGTCTCCTTCATCAAACGGAGTTTTAGGTGGTCTTCTTAAAAAAGTAGGTGTTTCACCAGATGAAAAATTGATTAGTAAGTTAAATGAAGAAGAGAAGCAAGCTCTTGCAGATTTAACAACTGAACTAGAAAAGTTAATTAAAGCAAATGAATTAACAAAACAAGAACAAGAAGATATTCAAACTAAAATTGAATTGAACGTTGAACAAGCGGCGAAAGACAGCGAAGAAGCAAAAAGTAAACTTCAGTCGATAAAAGTGAAAGAGGAAACCCTTGTATCTAAAGAGAAAGAGGTTCTAGCAAAATTAAATGAGCTTTCATCAAAAGAGCAAACTTTATTAGAAAAAGAAGCTAATGCTAACGCTGGCTTTGCACTAGAGCGTCAAAAGTCCTTGGAATCTTTAAGGAAAGAGTACCAACAAGTTGAACAAAAAATAGCTCAGCTTGACGAACAGCGCAGAAGAAACGAGTTGAAAATGCTTGAAAAGCAAGCTCAAACCGAAGAGCTTGCTAAAGAGCAGGAAAATAATCGATTCGAAGACTTAAAGAAAAAGCTTCAGGCAGAAAAAGATGAACTAGCGAGCCGTCAATTGAAGCTAAACAATCAAATTGATGAAAACAAATTGTTGAACGAGCAGCTTACGAAAGAGCTCGGTGAACAGGCAGCAATGAAAAAGCAAGCATTAGAAGAAATTCGCAGAGAATTTCAAACAGAAAAAGTTACGTTAGAAAATAAACTAAAACTGTTAGAGGATTACCGTAGTCGTGATCAAAACGAAATAAAAAAATTAACGGATCGTTTGCTTGGATATAAAGAGCTGGAAAGAGAAGCTCATATCAAAGAGCTTGGTTCTCCTGCAGCCGTATTAATGCGTATTGATGAACTTGAAAAACAGCTTCGAGATGCTCGCAACAAGTTAAAAGGTCGCAACGAAGACGATATAGAAGAAGAGTTAGGCTTTTATAAAGAAAGAGCAGACGATCTTGAAGAAGAGCTGAGAGGTCTTAAACAAGAACACGATGAAGTTAAACAACGTGAGGGTAAGTATAAGCTCAGTATTAGGGAAAAGCTGGAATTGCAGAAGCAAAAAGATCTTCTTGAAACAAGCAATGCTGCTTTGACTCACAGTATTGAATCCGTCAAGTCACAATTAGATGACTTAATTGAAAAGCAGCAATCGCAAGAAGCGTTTAAAGAGCTGGCATTAATGGATCGTAAATATCGTGAACCAGTGCCTGCCCAACAAGTGAATTCATTAAAAGATTTTACAGAAGAATTACAGCACCGCATCGCCATTTCAACAGATGTAGAGCTTTACTACGATTTAGACTTACTTCGAAAGTTTATGGCTGGTTTAGCGCTTAGTCCGCTTCATGTTTTTCAAGGTATTTCAGGTACTGGTAAAACAAGTTTAGTAAATGCATTTTCTAAAGCGGTTGGGGGAGAAGTAACTAAGGTTCGTGTTCAGGCGGGCTGGCGAGATAGAGACGACTTGATCGGCCACTATAATGCATTTGAAAAACGTTATTATGAAAAAGAGTGTTTACAAGGTATTTATAGAGCCCATACGCCTTCTTATGAAAACCGGTTTAATATTATCTTGCTAGATGAAATGAACTTATCTCGTCCAGAGCAATACTTTGCAGAGTTTTTATCTGCGATGGAAGAGAATGAAAATGAAAGAACCGTTGTCTTAATGGATTCTTCCATTGCTAACCCTCCAAAATATTTTGTTGAAGACAGAAAGTTGTTATTAAAATCTAATACCTGGTTTATGGGGACTGCGAACCACGATGAAACAACCTTTGAATTTGCAGACAAAACCCACGATAGAGCGTTTACATTAGACCTAGAAAAACAAGTAAAACCTGATGGTTGGCAAGCCAAAGCTATCAGGAATACTGTTATTGATTTCGGTTCAGTTAATGAACTTTTTGAAAAAGCTGAACACACCCACAGCAAGCTAATTTTAGATATGCTGAAAAAACTAGTGAATTCAGAGTTTACAAATATTCTAGAACGTCAGTTTGGTATAGGTTGGGGTAACCGATTTGAAGCTCAATCACTTAGGTTTATATCTGTATACAAAGACTGTGGTGGTCACGAAGCAGATGCATTAGAGCACCTTCTAATAACTCGAGTTCTACGCAAAGGTAAGGTACTGGGTCGTTATGATATTTCTATCGATAAATTAAAAGATCTTAAGAGTGCATTATCTAAAATGTTCAAATCAATTAATGGTACAGCCACTAAGGCGATTGAAATTATTGAAAGTGAAATTACCCGCAAAGAAGAAGGGGTTTATTAACAATGTTGTTAATAGACAGAGTAACTTCTAAAACGGTTAAGTCTAACGAAGTAACATGCATACAATCAGGGCGTTATGCCCTGGTTGGTAAAGAGTTAGAAAAAAGCTTTGAACAATCCCTTATTTTCGAGCCGATTATTCCTGTCCAGGTAGAAGACAAGTTCTCAAAAAAAATAGATTTTGCTCAGCCTTCAGATGAGCTATTTACCAATGATGATATTTTAAAAAGCGAGCAGCAACTTAAAGTTATATATGATGCTATTCATCAAATAAACGATAAGTTTGATGAAAATGACTTAGTTACATTTAGTCATTTCTTACCTCCTGAAACTAGCAAAAACATTACTCCAAATGAGCTTGATAAAGGAATTGAAGAAGCTTTTGAAAACGGCGTGTTGTTTCAAATCAATAGCGCTCCAAGAATGAGCATGCGATATGACACTGAGTTGTTACCTACAAGCAGGGTAAAACGATACGCAAACAACTATCAAGCACACTTAGTAGCTCATTCAGAATGTTGGCAGCAAAGAACTGTTGTAGGCATTATCCCTAAAAAGTTAATGGCAAAGGTAAGTGAAGATGAAGTGGCCATATATGAAAATATTGTATATGCAAGGCTTATAGATAACTTATTTAATTACCTTACTTTGTATCATTTGCGTCTTGAGGAAATCGTAAGGTTTATTGGCCGATTTGGTACTTTGGATGGCAGTGATAAAGACCACAGATATATTACTCAGTTAACTCAAGATTGGGGTAGAGCATATGAAAATAAAGAAGGCGCAATAGATAAACTGCAGGAACAAACTGAGTCTACTTTAGAAAAGGTTAAATCTAGCATTCGTAAATTATCACAACTGCGCTCAGATAAGTTATATCAGTCAATCCCAACAAGTGCTCAGATACCTATGGAGTTGAAGCAAACTAATATTTTAGTTCATGATAAAAACTATCGAAGAGCTGCTAAACTTTGGCGCAAGTGGCTCAAAAACTCAAATACAGATAACTTAACACCACAACAAGTTCTCGAGAAAAAGCAACTTAATTTTATTCTATACCAATCATATGTTGACCAAACACTAAGACAAGTACTTGTTAATTTAGGGTGGTCTTTAACTAAGGTGCCTAAAGGTTATGAGTTAAGCCATGACAACACTTTTAGGTTATCGCTTGAGAATTCTAAAAAGGGTGAGTGGTTATTAATAAGAAAAGAAAATGCTATTGCGCGAATCGTAGTTATATCTGAACCTTTAGTTGAAGAAATTAACAACAATGAACTTGCGGATGGCGAGTTTCTAGTTTGCCCTGAAAACAATACATTAAGTGAAACAGATAAAGTGATAGTTATTTCACCTATTGACCTAGACGGTAAAGAGACACTTGCAGGAAAGCTACAGCAGCAAATTATAAAAGTAATTATTCTTGAATATTTAACAGACTTTGAAGTTAAATTACCAACTGCAATAGATGAATTATACAAAGAAAAGTATGACTACAAACTGTCGGACGAAGAATTAAGCATTGCTAAAAAACATGCAAACACAGACCTGTACAATACAATAGTTTCAAAGAACAATATTTCTAAATATTTGAAACAGTGTCCGGTTTGTAGTCAGCAAGCGCATGAAAACAGTGTAAGACAATCATCTAAAGACTACTTTACGGCAATTTGTCGTAATAAAGAATGTAAAGCCACCTGGACTTTGGATGTTAGAAAATTGTTATTCACCCTAAATGGTGGAGGCACATCCAATGGCAGATTTGCATTTAGTATTAACCTTGGCGAATAGATAGTGAAGCAGTATGAAAATTCAAAGCCTGATAAAAGCAATATAGATACAGGGTGAGGTCGTGAGTATTTTTTGACCGACTAATAGAAAAATAAACGTTCAGTTCTGGCTAAAGGATTTCGCACTGACTTTATAAGCTTTTATATCCTGAATTTATAATTATATAATTGAGATACAAAACGACTAGAGCTCAAGTCTGTACTAGTACATCTGAACACCTCAATTCACTTGCTAGGAAGAACTTTACGGCGATGTAACATAGATTAGCGCTCTTTCGTCAGTAACTAAGGGGATCCATTCTTGCGTACTATCTTGCTTTAAGTATATTTCCGTATCTTTAAGTAAAGACGCTATGTATGAGATATGGTTACAGTTTTCACAAGTTACTTCATCTTGAGGAAAAGTGTAGCTATTTTTTATCACCAGTGGGAGCTTACAAGAGGGACAGTTTACCGACACGAAATCTTCATCAGTATCCTCAGATTTGGGTTCACTGCGCGTCACTTTATGAATAGGGTGGAGTATGTCTGGTTTGTAAACACCACTACTATCTAGCTTACTTTTTAATTGCCCTTTGGAAATTGATAGAGACTCTGATAGCTCATTAAAAAACCTTATATTACCTGTATAGGTAATATATCTGTCATAAAGATTAGATACTGCAGTCCAAAACCAAGTTGAACGAGAGATTACGTTTAAGTTAAGCCTTAACTCTGAAATTGAATTTACATCAGCATGTTTTCTAACTTGCATCAACAATAACTGTGAAAGAGAGTAGCTGGTGAGATCTTGTGAGTAATCTGGGTTTATCAAAGTACTACTGCCAGACGCACGTGGCTTCTTTTGAACTAATTCGGTCTTATGAGCAACGTTGTTTTGGTCCTGAAGTTTTGAACTAAGAGTTTGAACTTGAAGTTTGAGTTCAACAATTTCTCTTCTGAGTAACATGATCTCTTTTTCCATCGATTCCATTTTTTGTCTATTTCCAAACATGCTTTTCTCCTTGTTTTGTATCCATCCATTGATAACGACCTGTTTCACAAATATTGCTCTGGCGGCATTATAACCTATCCTTGTTAAAATATGTTTTCGTGCACAATAAAGCATCTAAAATGAAAAGATTTCGCACGGACTTTATAAGCTTTCATATCCTGAATTTATAATTATATAGTTCAGATATAAAACGACTAGAGCTCTACAATCTAAGAGCATTATCCGTATCGATCTGAACTAACTCTCTGGCAATACTTGCATTGACTGTGCTCGCGAAGTGCTTATGCCTCGCTGAAAGTCCCTGCGTTTTTATTTATCATTCATGGTGCAAATTCACCCAAGTAAACAACAGTCTTAGAAAGCAAACATAAGCTCTACTTCGTCTTGATAGAGGTGGAGTGCTTGATTCAGACTTATCAGCTACTAAAGGGCTTTCAAGCAAATGTACACTAACGGTGCCATGCTTCTCATAACTGAGAAAACGGCCCTCGTCACTCGTTATTGTTTTAACGCCGGGTACGTGTCTAATATTTTGCGCGTAGTTGTGAGGTACTATCACTTCTATTATTAGTTCAGGAAAAAGTTTTATAACGACATTTTGTATCCAAAAACGAAGGTCCGCTCGATACTGTTGCCTTTTACTGCTATCAAATTGCGAAGGTGAGGGGAAATACCATCGAAGGCGCAACTGTTCTTCTGTAAACCCGAGTAGTTTTAAGAGTACCAGCAGAGAAAGTATGGCTTCACAATCGTATGAGCGGATCAAAAAGTCTTTTGCTTTGACGAGGTGTTTTTCTAGCTTTGCAATTTTCTGTAAGTCCACCCGGTTATCGATTTCAACAAATGTGCCGAGGGCATCGAGTTGCTCGGCTAGTTCGCTTGTTATTTCATGCTGACGGGCCGTCATGTTTTTGTATAGGGTATGTATACGGCTGCTGTTGCTCGGTTGATTGTGAACTCGTTCATTAGATACTGGTTCTAACTCAATGATTTCTGCAACTTGTTGTCGGGTGATAGGCAACACTCGGGCAATTTCTTCTGGAGAATGTCTCTTAGAGTGCATCTCAAAGCATGTGCGTATCATCGAGAGTGTAAATTCGCTCGTTTCTTCTTTTTTAACAAGCTTGCTCTCAAGCCACTGCGTTATATTTTTCTTCTTCTGACTCTCGCTTATTACTTTATGCGTCATCTGTTTGGGAAACGCAGTTAAAAGGTGGGCTTTGGATGCAGGGTAATTGTCTATTCTACCGTAATCATCTATCGAGATATTCTGCCCCCCAAAACTTACGAAGTAACCGAGGGGAGGGGGAATGGTTTGCAAATTTTAGAGGGTGTAAAAATTCACTGGTATGGATGTAAGATGCCATGGTAACTGAAGGAGAACTATGACCAAGAAGAATAGATACCGCCCATAGTTTTTTTCGAGAATACTCCACTAGCGCCAAACGCTTCATTACTCTTTCCCTATTGGTAACGTCGAAATAAGCGTGACGAGTAAATGGATAAAAGTTTGCCTGACGTTTTTCTGGTAATGAAAGCAGCAAGTATAGCCAGTTGGCAAATGAATGGCGGCAATGATGAAAGCGCATTGTGGGTTCGGCCGTGATCAATTTCATCGCCTCGGTAGCAAGTAAAAATGCCTCATTTAAGCATGCTTCATCCCTAAATATTTTTGACTTCTTTTTATTAAACTTGGTTTTTGAAGTGCGTAAATACTGCTTAAGCTTTACAAGCTCCTCTTCTGGCCAAAGCACATCGAGCGGAATATTTCTGGCGCTTTGAGGCGATTTTAGTTCACGGTATTTGTTTGGCCTTACGTGCAAATTAATATAGTCATCACCCATTGAGTTAAAATCCGCGTATTGCAAACCAGCAATTTCACCTCGTCGTAAACCGCTGTAAAAGCTAAGGCAAAAGCATAGCTGTGCCAAGTGCGAGGCTTTGGTTTCTAGTCGGTTAAGCGCACTAATGACGCACTTGGCCTCGTGTTGCGTAAGAATGTTGGTATTTACACTGCCACGGGAAGAAGAGATATCAAGGTCAGACAGGCACAGGTCGGGTACTAAATCGTTCATTACAACGAAGTCAGCAAAGTACAATATATAGTCTCGGTTTTTTGAGTTTATATTCTCTGCTGCCAAGTTTAATTTTTCAGCCCACGTGTGCCCACCCATTCTGTCAGCTTTGCAATCAACAAACTCTTGAAGCACAGGTGCCGCCACACTGTTTATGTATTTTTTTATCGTTCTTGGCCTTAAGCGTTTTTTTCGCATGCCTCCGTGCGCTAATAGGTGATACAGCCAAGACAACAAAAGCCAACAGAAGGGCGTTGCCTTTGCATTTTCTCTTTTGTGAAGCCACAGCCTAAGGCGTTCTTTTACCTTCGTATAATTTCGGGCGCTTTCTTGTCGAGCAAGTATCTTTATTTGGTCGGAAAACTGCTTGACGATGTCAACTTGCTCTAAAGTGTTTAACCCGTCTTTAATGTGTCTTGCTTCTATAGTCTCGGTATTATCGTTTCTAAGGCTAGATAACCAAAGTCCACGTTGGTTTTGGGTTATAGATGCTATTTGGTTAGCCGTTGACTCATGGATTACGCACGTACCAGACATGATCCTATATAGTGTTTTACCAGACAGAGGTGACGACGGCATTAATCGCTTTTGTTGGGCATAATTAGAGGCGCTAGTTTTAAATATATATTCTGTGCGAAGCATGGCGCGCAATGCACCTATTTGAACGCGAGTGGATGAAGGGATGATGCGTTCGGCAATCAGGGTGTTGTTTATTTCAGTAAGGCAATTTTTTGGTTTGCCAACCTGGTTATTCCAAAAAGCCCGTAAAAGCAGTTCTGCAGTTGAAGATAACCATATCCTCTCTTTTCCCTGATAGAACCAATGTCGCGATAGGGTTTTGACTTTATTGGGGTGATATAAAATAGACGTCAACGCGGCGGTACTATCAATACCTTCTTTAAGAAATAACCACAGAAGAAGAAAGCCAGTCTGGGTTTCCGGTGAGCCTAGATATCTTAGCTGTTTTGCTTCGCTTTCTAGTAGGTCATATAAATCTGATTGCAGCCTTGATGTTAAGAAGTCATCGGGTTTAAGAAGTGGTGCGTCCTGCTTTATTTGATAGCTTCGGTCTATTTGTACCGATTTAATACCGAAACTCTGCTGCGCCATTCTTAACAATAAATGAAGCAGCATGAGCTGAAAATTGTGTAGCTGAAAGTCCTTGCTCAGTTTTTTTATTACGGCAGATACACTGTTTGAAGCGATCTTTTCATTGTTTAAAGTAACGAGCTGTTGAGTAAGTGTTAGGACCTTATCAATATTATTATTAATTTCGTTAGATGCGAGCTGTAGGTTTTCAGCAATGACTAAATAAGCACCAGACTCTTCTAACGCTTTAGTTTTATATTGGTTTAGGAACTCAGGTGTAAAAATGGTCTTTATTGCTGTCAAACGATTACGCCCTTTTCCGTGTTAGCAGTGAAGGGATATCACGCCAACCAAGTTCATCCATCATGCCATTTAATGTCGGTAGCAGTGCCTGAATTGCCTCCACATGATTTAATTCTGAAAACTTTTCTAACGTCGTCTCACCTGTCATCCAATGCCCCAGTTGAAACTTTATAAGCTCTTGGTGAATGTTGTTCTTTTGTAGGTAACGGCGCATATAGTGTCGGCCGAAGTTTAGGGGAAATGGAAAATACGTGTTCAAAAATGTGGGTGAGCTGTTCTGTACTACTTTTTTGATATGACTGGCATGCTCGTCACGTTCGGTAAAAAATAAAAACATACCGTCAGTACCGCTAGAATTCTTAATCGCCAAGAATTGCTCTAGCCGCTCAGTCTTTGAAGTGAGCTTGAGGTGCTGTAAGTGAGATGAATGGGTGAAATATTGTTGCGCAAAGTAAGAGAAATTCACGGCTATTAAATTAGCAAACGCTTCGATATGTGCTTGGTAATGCAAAATCTGTGATTTTAATATGTCGGGGCAGGCAACAACCCTTGTATGATTGAAAAGTGTTTTGGAGTCTTTGTCAGATATACAAATACTTTGATATCGCAAAAGCGCTAAGTCTAGGCTTGGTAAGGGGTTATATACGGCGCGATAGCCTGTGCCGCTCTTGAGCATGATAATGGTATAAAGCGTGTAGGCATTGTGATAATTAACGAGCCCTTCCAAAGTAGATGACACCGCAAAAGGTTTATTTGAAAGGAGTATTGAAGCCTTTTCACTTATCCATGTTGATAGCGCATCGGCTTTTGGTGTAAACGCAGAGCCAACACCTCGTTCCATTTTTAATTCGCTGCTAATAGTTGGCGTTAAAGAATCACTATTTTCAGCTTGTTGATGAGCAGCCTCAGTGAATAATGCATTCCATAGCGCGTGAAGTTCATCATTGATTTCGGTTTCTGTGTAGTAGGCATAGTGCTTTGCCGAACGACTTTGATAGCGTGTTTTTTCTGCGAGTATGTCGAGTAAGACAGGGTCGTAACTTTCATGTGCTGAAACCCAATTTATTAAATGGTGCTCAATCCTGGTAAGACTTATTTGAATACTGAATTTTCGATTCAGATCTTTCAAATAGCGTTGGATTGCATCCTGCCATTCGACAGGTTTCTTTTGTTGTATAGGCTCAATAAACGTATCAGAAAAGTAGGGTGATACGTGCGTAACTAAGTGTTCGGGCAGCGTGATAGAAATAACGCTCGAAACAGGCAGCAATAATTCATTATTGACAGGGGACAACGTTGTAGGTTCTGGTGCAACATTCAATAAAATATCATTACCATCAAAATGAAAGCCGACTTCTTTTTGTGTCGACGCTTGTTTGATGCTGAGAACCGATTGTAAGTCTCGCGCTGTTATTAACATTATCAGTAATACCGCTCTGGTTAGCTTTTTATCGATTCCCCCGATAGCGCCGGTTGACGTGTTTGTTAATGAACGCATTAAGAGTTTTAGTTCATGAGGTTGCAGAATAGTGCGGCAGTTAGGAAGTAGGTTGTGACAGCGTCTAATGTCTATATTAACTTTCTTTGTATTGAACCAGTGAAGAGCACTATCTTTTACAATTGATGTTGATGCCTGCTCATATGGCTGGAGTAGTGGAGGAGGCGACGACGATTTGATGATTGTAACGTCGGGTAAATCCTCGCTTTTTGTTACACCCGCTTCTTCGTAGATACGTGGTAGCTTTTGCGTATTTAGCGATGGCGTCATTAAGTCATCGGAACCTGTTATTCGCTCGTATCTTTTTCTTGAGTAGTGACCACGTATTTGTTTGGCTGTTTTTCTGGCATGGCTTCCTCTTGTAACCCAGTTTAACCTGTAAAAATGTTCAAGTTGATAGAGGTAGCCTAACTGAGCTCGGGGCAGATAATTATCGTCATCGTCACTCTTTAAACGCTCCTTCATGGCAAAAATGTTATTTACAGTTCTATCGAGACTGCTCTCCCGGAAGCATTCATCTCTGGTTGACTCATCGGTATATAACATCCTGAACGCACGGACTGACTCTTCAGCTCTATTTTGGCCTACAATTTTAGTTTCGTTGTTTAAGTAGTGCTCTAGAAATAGAAGAAGCGCTGCTGCAGCGTGGGAGGTTCTATTATCACTGAAAATAAATAGCAGAGAATAAATTGGTCGTTCACTCTTCCATCCCCGACCGTGCGACTCTTTCCAAAACGCTGAAGAGTTTTTATGTTGATAAGAGTGAATGATTAATAATGAAGCCTTTAATGAATTATGGTCTATGCCAAACAAAGTCGTCACGCGAGAAGGGTAAAGAGAGAATAGATATTCGACAGTGGCTATCGCTTTGCGCAACCCTCTTAAATCAGACGGGCAATCAATCATTTCAAGCAACTTCGCCATTGTGTTCAATTGCTCTTCATCAATGAGATTAAAAATATCAGAAAGTGTCTGTTCAGATAAATCTGCCATGTTCTTAATTAACGCCTAAACAGTTCAGTTTTGCTAATTGATAAATGGCTCGCTAATTTTTCTGCGGTATCTATATGTGGGAATAGTGCGCTCCACTCAGCAGATTGAAACAGACTTTTTTTGCCTTCGTCTTTAGAAAACCATGCTCGAAGATAAAATCCGATTTTCTTAGCATCGCTAATAAAACACTTTGATAGTAAATCGTTGGTGAGTGAAAAAAGGGCGATAGCTTTCTTAACTGACTCGTTAGGTTTTTTTTCTAGAATGAACACAGGGATCTTGGCATCTTCTTTTAACCGAAGTTTAGCTTGAGCGTGGTGCAATGAGGCGAGTGTAAAGGTACCAGTTAGCGCGCGATAATTTTTTCTGAAGCGGTAACAAATTATAGGTGATTGCAACGCGAGCAGATTATAAAGCGTTGCATCTTTGTCGTGACTGTCGGATGTCGTTCGTATACCTGCAACAGGATTGGCTGAAGCGAAAAGCGAATGGATGACGTCATCAAAAACGATTTCAGAAATTAAAATTTTTCTGAAATCTAAGCCTTCCAAAATTTTTTCGTTGAACTTCCCCAATTCAGTGTCCATTCCGTGGTCCTCATTTGTGTCAAATTTGCGCGACTTTTGTGCAAGTTTTGCGTGATTTTGTGATCAAAGTTGAGCTAGTTTTGTGACAATTCTGCGTCAATTTTGCACCGAAAATGTATACTTTCTAGCAACTTATATGCGCTAGATTGAGTGCTTTTCGACGTTTTTTCTGCGACCTAAATTCCATGAGAAGAGTTCTCTTTGTGCGCATATAGCCGGTATTCGAGTACCAAAGTTCTCGTCGTATAACGAAATTTCGATGATTTTTTATGCGTTTTAAGTACTTTTAGATTGTGGCTAATTTGTGACCAAAAGCAAGTGAAAAGTAGTCTAAATAGATTGCGGTAAAGGTCTTTTACTTGATTTTGTTGGGAATTATGTGATAGAGAGGTGTCTCACCCACCTGATTCATGTCTTGACATGGTAGAGGTCCCCTGTTCGAATCAGGGTAGACGCACCATCTTACGATTTAATTTCATCTTTTATTTACCCAAGTTCTGCGCAACACGCACTGTTACCCTTTTCTTTATTTAGCGATATTCACGAGCAATTTAACTTTTTAATGTCGGGTGGTCTGTATGATTTGGACTACACTAAAAGAATGGTGGCCGTTTTTATATTTTTGCTATTTAACAATTTAGCACTCGCGGGAGTACGATGAGCTTACAGAAATACCAAGAGCCCCCGTTATTTGAACAGCATGGTTCGGCTGAAAGGCGGTTCCTTCAGCTTATTAGTGCCTTGCCAAAGGTATCGGTGCAAGGTTATGACAAGCACCGAAAAGTTATCTACTGGAATAAATCAAGTGAAGACATGTATGGCTTTCGTGAGTGCGAAGCACTAGGTCAAAAACTTGAAGATCTCATCATTCCCTCGTTCATGAAAAGTGAAGTGATAAAGCTACATCAGCGATGGATAGATTACGGTGAGGCAATTCCTTCAGACGAACTCGTGCTTGAGAAGAAAAGTGGCGAGCCTATCCATGTTTTCTCATCTCACGTTATGCTGAAAGAAGGCACAGATTCACCCGAAATGTATTGTGTGGATATTGACCTGAGTGAGCAGCACAACATCCGGCAAGAACTTGAGCGAATGGCATCCACAGATTTGTTAACCGAGTTGCCTAATCGACGCTTGTTAGAGCAGTTTTTGACGTCGTCCATCGAGGATGCATCGCGCAATGAGTCTGGCTTCGCTTTGTTTTTCATTGACTTAGATATGTTTAAAGAAGTTAATGACACGCTTGGGCATACCTGGGGCGATGAATTACTGCGCTCTGTTTCTAAGCGGCTGTCAGATTGTCTAAGCGAACAAGGCTTACTGGCTCGGTTTGGTGGAGACGAATTTGTTTTTGTCGCCACACAAGTGACTTCTGAAAATGAAAGTGCTGACATTGCTAAGAAACTTACTGAGTGTTTCAAGCAGAGCTTCGCGCTTAGCACTGAAAACGTGCATATCACTTCAAGTATCGGTATTAGTATGTACCCTAAAGACGGAAGTGAGATTGATGATCTTTTGAAAAATGCAGACGTCGCAATGTATCAGGCGAAAGCTGAAGGCCGAAACCGTTTTCATTTTTTCACCCACGCTTTAAGTCAGAAAGTTCGACAACAGCGAAGTATCGCAGCCTATCTGCATGAGTCTTTGGTTAACGATGAGTTTGAACTCTTGTATCAACCTCAAATCGATTTGCTCACTGGAAAAGTGGCATCGTGTGAAGCGCTGTTAAGGTGGCGCCCTAAAGATGAGGAAAGGGCTGTTCCACCCAATATCTTCATCCCGATCGCTGAGCGCAGTGAGTTAATTGTTCACATCGGAAATTGGGTGTTAGAAAAGGCGTGCAAACAGGCACAGCTATGGAAAGAGCAAGGCATTGATATTCGCGTTGATATCAATGTTTCAGGAAAAGAGTTAGAGCAGAATGCTTACTTCGAACGCTTAAGGGAGTGTCGAGAGCGGCACGGTTTACTGCCTAAAGATATTGGGTTAGAGCTTACTGAGAATGTACTCATTAAGTCTGACAATACGATTTTAGAGAATTTGAGAGCGCAACGCGACCAGGGCGTTGAAATATCGATTGATGACTTTGGTACGGGTTATTCTTCGCTTAGTTATTTAAAACAGTTTCCCGTTAGCCACTTAAAAATAGATCGTTCATTTTTAAGAGGTGCACCGGAAAATGCTTACGATAGCGCGCTAATGGAGGCTATCGTGAATGTTGGTCACAAACTCGATTTAAACATTGTTGTTGAAGGCGTGGAAACTCAAAATCAATCGAACTACTGTAAGTCTCTTAACGTTGAATATGTGCAAGGCTTTCTGTATTCAAAACCCATTAGCTCTGACGCCATTATAAAGCTGCTTAACGAACAGTAAATGCGGTTAAAAGGAGGTGTATATGAAAGAGATTTTCACAACACCGCCTTAAACGTTTCATTAAATCGACGCACAATTAAGTCGTATAAAGCGCGAGGTCTCACATAAAGCGTCAATACTTATTCTGACGTTCAGTGCCTCAGACCAGCGAGCTTACACTTAGTACATTGTCCAAAGTGAGGGTTTAGAAAAGTAATAGCCTTGTTGGTGTTCAACGTCTAGTTTGCTCAGTGCAACAGACTCAGCCTCGTTTTCTACCATTTCCGCAATAACATGGATATTAAGGCCTTTCGCAATATTGATAAGGCTAGAGACAAATAACTGATTATCTTTGTTGGTATGAATTCCCTGGGTTAGCCGTCCCGAAAGCTTAACGAATTGAGGCTGAATTGCCCTTAAACCCGCAAGCGAGGCAAAGTTATCGCCAAAGTGCTCTATGGTAATTCTACAGCCCAGCTGTATGAGTTGACGGCAAAAGTTCTCAGCTACTTCTCGATGGTGAATAAGCGCTGCATCTTCGACTTCAAAAATAAGTCTTGGGCATAGCGTTTCCCGGGTTCGAAGCTCTTCAATTAACCATTTTCTAAACTCGCCGTTGGCAATTGAGGCGTTACTAATATTTATAGCAACCTGATGAGACGTTACCGTTAGTTTTTTAAACACGATGCCTGCTACCAACTTATCGACTTGAGGAATAAGGTCCAATCGCTCTGATGCGGGGATAAGTTGCGCCATGGGTATAACATCATTGGTGTCTTTGTCTTTAAATCGAGCAAACGTTTCGTAATATGCTGGTGCGTTTCGCTCTACATTCATCACGGGTTGAATGAGAATATCGGCATATTGCTGCGACACGATGTAATTGAGGCGCTCACGCCATTTTGTATTGCTATGAACCTGAGACACTTCTGAAGAAAACTGCCATCCTTTTTGCGTTTTCATTGCCGCCATCAACGCACTGTCAGCACTTTCCATTATCTGCTGTAACGACATTTGGCTAGAAAAACGTGTTACGCCCATCCACGTTGCTTTGCTTCCATCTCGAAGTGGTGTGGCGTTTGCAAACTGCTTCGACATATTTTCTAACATCAAATCCCGTTCGTCCCGCCCCATAATTTCACTTATCAAGGCGAAATCTCCGCCTGATAACCGAAATACAAAGCCACTTTTGCAATTGTGCTTCGCCTCATGCACAAGAAAGTCCGCGATAGATTTTACATAATTGTCACCAGCCAACATGCCCAACTTAGTATTAATAGTGGTAAGTTGAGCGAGCCTGATGAGAATAAGCTCTTTTTCCTGAAAATTAGACGTGTCAGACAACAGCGCGCGAGTGTGTCGCTCGAATGCACTGCGGTTCGACAACTTCGTCAATGTATCTTTATTGGCTTCTGTTTTGAATCGCTCAGATTGCTGAGCAATGTCATTAAATTTTGATGCTAACGACGTGGTTAGGGTGTTCACTGTGCTGGTAAGTTGGCGGTAATCTGTTGTAAACGCATTTACTTGCGAGGGGGTGAAGTCGTGGCTATTGATCTCATTAAGCTTCTTAATGGTGTTGGCAATGGGGCGCCTAGCAAATTTGGTTACCGTGACGATATATAGCGCGAGGGCGAAAAATAGCCCACAAAAGATAACAGCATTTTTGATGAGAATAGCGGTGATTTCAGTGTAAATATAAGACGTGTCTGACGTAACTAACAAATAACCATCATTATTTGAAAAAGGAATTTTCTTGTTGACGGCAGGCGCGGAGTCCAGCTGTAAGTACCAATTAGGAACAATAATGTTAGGCGAGCGCTCGTACTTCGCAAACACATTTCCTTCGACATCAATGACTTTTGCTGCAGATAAAAACGGCTGCAATACCATTTGACGAAGCATGGCATCAATCATTGATTGCTTCGACTGAGACGACAGGGCAGAGGTTTGTAAGACGGTTGTTTCGTAACGCAGCCGTGCTTCTTCAGCTTCTTGCTCTATTGACACTGAAGTGCGAGATTTTATTTCGCTTAGCTCAATACTCGACAACACCGTAAATGCTAAAAGCATAAGGGCAAAAACGCCCAAATTAATTTGACTAGACAGCTTCATTGCTAGCAGTTAGCTCCTTTAACTGAGAAATTTATTATTCGCCTCAACCAAATCGAGTGCTATCACTTTGATTGAGGCTTTTGTTATACCCGCCAATAGTGCCTAAGCGGCGAATAATAAATGTACTGCAAAACATAGAGTTAAGCGAGCAATTAAAAGCCCAGAATAATGAAGCAAGCGCTGCTTATTAGCTACTCACCTTTCGTCTAACCACCAGGTTTTGTTCGGAGCTTCGCCTGCCCCCTTAACTGGAACAACTTCGCCAAAGATAGGAATACTGGTGGGAACACCCTTAGCACCAGCAAGGTCTGTGATTTTTATTAAAGGCTCATTCCAATTATGTAGTGCTAAATCAAAGGTACTGTTGTGCACGGGCATCATGACACTCGCTTGAATATCAATATGGGCTTGCAAGCTCTCTTCAGGCAGCATGTGAATGTCAGACCATAGCTCGTTGTACGCGCCGGTTTCAATCATCGATAAATCAAACGGACCGTACTTTTCACCAATGGCTTTAAATCCGTCAAAATAGCCCGAGTCACCGCTGTAAAAGATGTTGGTATTTGCAGATTTGATAACCCAACTTGCCCAAAGAGTTTCGTCTCTATCAAATAAACCTCGCCCTGAGAAATGCTGAGACGGTGTGGCCACTACTTCAACGTCGCTCACTTTTGTACTTTGCCACCAATTTAGCTCAACAACTTTATTTGCATCCACACCCCAGTCACGTAAATGATTGCCTACTTTTAGCGGTGTAATAAATACGTCGACTTTGTTTTTTAGTATTTCAATACTGCCCTTATCTAAATGGTCGTAATGATCGTGGCTTATGATAACGGCATCTAATTTAGGCAAGTCTTCCAGTGAAATTGGCGCTTGGTGAAAACGCTTGGGTCCCATCCATTGAACGGGAGAAGCACGCTCACTAAAGACCGGATCGATCAATATATAACGCTCGGCAAGTTTCAATAGGGTAGTAGAGTGGCCCAGCTTTATCACGCTGTCTTCTGCAACTGCGTCAAGCATTTGTGGTGTAAGTGCCGACACGGGTATGTCAAACGTTGGCGTTGCAGCATCTCTATTGTCACGAAAATACGCTTTGGTGACTTTCCACATGTCTCGCCACGTCGTTTTATATTCAATATGAGTATTAGTGAATTTTTCAGGTTGCG
>Ga0209404_10000034_pt1 | contig 133916 bp, 89 predicted proteins | sample TroAtlMetagenome_2_FD_187447 | JGI IMG/M metagenome (GOLD analysis project Ga0209404, IMG submission 187447) | Marine eukaryotic phytoplankton communities from Atlantic Ocean - Tropical Atlantic ANT8 Metagenome (SPAdes) (version 2) | ecosystem: Environmental > Aquatic > Marine > Oceanic...
AAGTAAAACTTTCGCCGCCCTGACATTAGGATTGCTAATATCAGGGCGGCTGTGTTACAAAGAAACCTAGGCTCGGGTTCAATTCTTATTAAAGGAACTATGATGAACGAATCTACAAGTAACTCGGGCGACTCTGAGATGAATGACGCATCCAGCCCATATCAGCCACCCGCAGAAGAAAGTACAGCTGCACAATCTGCCGGTGGGCGACCACTCGCTTCGGCTGGTCGACGCTTTGGTGCAATCCTTCTTGACGGTGTAGTCATTGGTATCGGCGGCATGATCCTCGGTATGTTATTAGGCGGCACAATTTTGGGAATGATTGGTATGGGTGCAGTAGCAGATGCCGGAGCCACTCCCGAAGAAGCGGCTGCAGCTGCCGCCGTTGGTGGGTTTATAGGTGGTTTGTTGGGTACAATTATTGGCCCGTACATTGCTAGCTTTATTATGATGATTCTTGAATGTTGTACCGGAATTACGCCAGGCAAGTTAATACTGGGAATAAAGGTTAGCAATGCGGATGGTTCAGATGCAAATCTTGGCAATATTGTTACACGTGGACTTCTAAAATACCAATACACCTGGTTAGTGATAGTTGGAACCTTTATAGGGCTGGATTTCTTAGTAACTATTTCTGGACTTTTATCAATCGTAATGTTCTTTGGGATCTTTCTTATCTTTGGTGAGGGAAGGCAAACGTTATGGGATAAGATGGCCAAAACATCAGTGGCAATGAAGGATTAATCCCCCCCAATTGTGTACTGGCATAATACGGTTCAAGTCCGAGGCAGGTTTTAGTAGATGGTATTTTGATACGTTATTTACTGGGTTGCCGCAGGCCAATATCGCCCACTACCACCCTTGGTAGTTACCCCTTAAAAGTAGCTACCAAGGGTTTTTTCGTTGCTATATCAGTGTTTGCGTGAACTTCGTTGATCGTCATTGATCCTTGTTGACCTTTACTATGCGTCCTTGATGCGTCCTTTTCGACGTCCATTTATTTTTGCTGGCGTCCTTTTTGCTCAATCGGCCAGAACGAGATCTTCTACTTCATTCCTCGCCATCAATACTCTTACTTTAAACACGAAGTATTTTTTCGTCTCGACAAACTAATCAAAAACATTGACCGACGAAAGATAATGATGAAAAGCGCCAAGCAATGTCTCGAGAAATTCTTGTCCAACTTCGTCGCTGGCAGGGCGCTGCTCGTCATTGCTGAACAAGTCGTATAGCATCGCGTTTAGTGTTTCACGATCAGCCATCCGTGAAGTATTGGTTAACTGCTCAAACGCATGTTGGATTTCCCGCTGAAGTTTTTGTTGCGAGGGAAGAATTATTGAAAATTCCCCGCACTGCTCATTCATCAAATCAAAAGTGATAAAGACATCATCAATTTTGGAATTTTCAAACGAAATACAAATCTGGCCGCCGGCCAGGCAATCCTGATCTTTGTGTAACTCGGAGCAATTGTGTAAATCAAGAAGCGTTACAGATGCTTTCTCTCCTTCTAGCGAGGCCGTTAGATGCCGCGAGTAACAATTCGTTGAAGAATTTTTACTCGCTGGTGTGCTGGAAGCCGAATGCACTATGCCAGTCAAACGAATTAACCCTCGCTGCCTCAAAACCTGCCGAAGGGCAGTTTCAGCTATCGCAGGAATATTGAATCTATGGTTCTTTATTAAGTTAGTTCTCTGACGGTCATGAAGAAACTGATAGGTAGAAACACCCACTAAAATAAGCAGGGAGATTAGAAAGACGCGGATTAATTTCGACAATCTAGGTGACACGCAAATACCTTCATAGACTGAGGGACACGGCCAATCCACCAACCATTAAAAAATGAACTGCATTAGGACTACGACAATATGTGCAAAACTTGTTTTCTCGTCCTCTGGAACCAAACCGACGAGTATCGGTTGAGTCTTCATTGGAGACTATACTTACCCGCGTTACAGAGAAATCATGGACAACTTTTTAGGGAAAGAACGTCCGTTTTCTCAATTGCAAATATTTAATAGCACTTCACTGAGAATCTTATCCAGAAACCCTCTTCTGGCAACCCTGAAATACAAAGATACTTTTTGAAAAACACATTTCGCCACCAAAGAATCTCGGAAAGGGGCAGATAGACAAGAAAGCTGAGCAGGGTTAAGCACCTTTGCATTTTAGAAGCCAGCCAAACGTTCATCGACAAATACAAAATCCATCACATTTAAATGAAAGAAGAGGATGAGCAGAGTATCAAAGTTGCCGACAATCTATTATGCCAATAGGTTGCTTTCGTGTTCTTTTGTGTTGGCAATGCCCATCCTTACTTCAAATTCTTCGTGAAGAATTCAAGGAAGGCCTGATTTGACTCCGGCGAAATAAATTCGGGGCCACCGTGCTTAGCACCTTCCAGAGCAACAAATATCGAATCGACTCCAGCTTTTAGTAATGCCTTATGCAACATCTCGCTTTGACGAATCGGTACACCTGTATCTGCCGTCCCATGCATAATAAGAAACGGTGAGTCATCCCCGGACACATTATCCAGTGCACTCGCATCTTTCGCTAACTTAGGTACATCCCTCACTGTGGCTCCTAACAACTTCGCACCATTGCTATTAGCAACATCTTCTTCGGTTCGGCCGTTACCGACATTATTAGGTGGCATCGATAGCAGCTCGGAGGGCCCAAACCAATCAGCCGTTGCCTGAACACGGCTCGAAATGCGTTCTTTGCCGGGATACGGCCGGGTGCCAACAAGGGCCGCAAGATGAGCACCTGCCGATGTCCCCCAACAACCGACTCGCCTGCCATTTAAGCCGTACTTCTTTGCATTCTTTCGAACCCATCGAACAGCTGCATAACAGTCATCAATCTGATCAGGCCACTGGCCGACATCGGTAAGTCGATAGCTAATACTTGCGATCGCAAAACCGTGAGGCACAATCCAGGCCCCTCGTTTTCCTGACTCCTTACTGCCGTTCTTCCAGCCACCACCATGGATGAAAACAATCACAGGCACATTACCTTGGATCTCTTCAGGTAGATACAAATCCAACTTCAATGGAATATCATTGTGATTTGCATACTCAATGTCTTTGAGCACCCTTACGCCTTCAGGCAAAGCTTGTTTTTTCTTTTCTTGGGTTTGCGCTGAAAGATGGGTGCTGCATAGAACCATTAACACGAATACGGGAAGTACATTTCGGGAGTTATTCATCGGAGTGACTATTCTCTTGCTGGCTATCTTTATTGACACATTGGCACATTATAACGCCGTTCTCTTTTAACCGGTGGAGCTTCTTTTAAAGCAAACCGCTAGAATAACAATTAGTATCCACTTTTCAGTTCCAGCGTGCTCTTGTACTTATGACTAAAGCCAGCCGAACCGGCATTTTACCCATCCTGCTACTAACTATTGTCCTTGTCGTTTTAGGTTTTAACCTATTAAAGTCAAAACCTACCTCCATTACCTCGTTGGAATCAGATTTCTGGTTGATCTATCATAACGACGCGGATCGGGAACAACGAACCAAGGCTGTACTACGTCTACTGGAGGCTGACAATCAGGTATGGATTGGTGCCAATCTTACCGGTGTTACACTTTCCGGACTTGATCTGCAATCTGCAAACCTTCAAGACGCAACACTTAATGAATCGCTCCTCGTCGGAACCACTCTAAGTGGAGGATCGCTCAATCGCACAAACCTGGATGCTGCCGATCTTCAAAATGCAGACTTCATAGGTGCTGACTTAAGAGAGATATCACTTCTCCGAAGTAATCTGGATGGAGCAAACTTTGAACTGACAAACCTCAGTAAAGCCAGTCTTGAACAGGTCACAGCACGGGAAGCGAACTTTGCTGGTGCCGATCTCTCTGAGAGCCATTGCCTGATGGCTAACTTTACCGATGCCATCCTGCTAGATGCCGAATTCGATTTTGCAAATCTTGAAGCCGTGGTCTTCCGTCGCTCAGACCTAACCAATGTAAGCTTCGAAGGTGCTTTACTACTGGACACTGATTTTCAGGACTCCAATTGGTGGCGTGCTGTTGGTATCAATCAGGAGTTGCTGGCTGACTTTCAGGAACGATTTGCTCCGACGGAAAATGCCCCCCAAGCGTTCCGCGATGATTTCGACGCCTGGTTACAAGATGAATAATCACTTCGGCAAATTACCTGACACTAGCTCTTCAATCGTCAGCTTCATGAACATGATGTGACTACGACTCCCTTCAAAAACGATACCAACGTGTTTGCTATCGATCTGAACTAAGCTGGGATAACCAAAACCAGTATAGTTATCCAGGAGATAGTGATGTGACTCCGGCCAACTTATACCGTCATCAAAGCTCACTTTGATAGTGTGTTTTTCACGACGCTCAACTGAATTTGGGTTAGCAAACAACAATGCCGTTTTTGCTTCTCCTTCTTGCATATAGCGAATGCGGATGGTACTTCCATTACAGATCGGTTCGATCAGTCCCTGATGATTCGTTGGGTGTTCAGTCCAGGTAACTCCGAGATCTGACGTCACCATAACGGAACGTCGCATATGACGGGCTTCCCTGCTGGAACGCATATTCAGCATGATCCGCCCATCTGACAGTTCAACCGCCTGGCATTCACTGGTTACCATTCCTGTTGGATTGCCAACCTGCCAGCTACGACCTCGATTCTTGCTCGACATAATCGTTGAAAACGGGGTTCCTTCGGAATTACGGCCCTGGACAGGCATCACCAAAGTCTCATTTTTCAGAGTAATTCCATTTTGCGGAGCAGGAGCAAACAATACCCACTCTTCCTTTTTCAAATCACGGGTGACATTTCTCAGCTCGGACCAGGTCTCACCATTGTCTTTCGAAACTGCCAGCAACATTTGAGCTGTTTTCCCAATTTCATACCCAGCTTCGCTACCATCACCATTCCATTGATGCTTGCCTGGCTTCCCATGCATCCAAACAGCCCACACGAAAATCTTGCCCGTCTTGGGATCTACAATGACCCCCGGGTCACTGATCCCATTTTGAGCTTCAGGCAAACCTCCCCATTGACCGCGATCCATAATCGCTCGAGGCTTCGACCAGGTCTGGCCACCATCACTACTCTTGCTCATCCCGATATCAATATCTTCCTGTAGGTCTTTCGTGCGATTATGCCGCATATCATAAAATGCAAGTAGTGATCCATCGTTAGCTCGAGTAATGGCGGGAATACGATAGGTATGAGTACCACCCTGGCCTTGCTGGCATAGTGCGTGCCCAATTCTCATTCGACGCCCTGGCATATTGTCATGGGGCACAAGCATACCCTCGGTCGTTTCAATCTGACTACATTCAACATCGATATAATGCAGCAAACTGGCCGTCGGTTTTAACTGACAGGACAACCAAAACCAATTATCTCCTTTCTTCAGCGAGATATTGCATTGAAAATCCAGACGGTTCGCGGGTGTCTTCATCGTACCGATTGGCAATTTGGTTTCCAATTGCCCTTCAGGGCCACTGGCGAAAAGCGTGATACTGGCAAGGTCCTGAATATCGGTTGTACCTTTCAAATCAAATCGTAAAGACCGTATTTCAATACCTTCCTCTGACACCGTCACTTTCAGTTCCATAATATTATTCGTTTTCCGACCAATCAAAGCCGGGTACGATCGCTGAAGCTGAATGGCTTGCGTTGCTGGGCCTGCCGTTAGCGCGGCAGGCAATAAAAGAATAATAACGGTAATCACTAATAAGAATCGATTAATCAACATTGCCAAATCCCTTACCAAATTAAGACCGCCGCTCATTTTACTTCGCTTAGAACACCAACTCTCATCTGAGATTCGACTATGCATCAAATAAGTAAGAATCCCTTCCAATCAGAGATCTGGTTTGAGAACCGGGCTACCTATTAGAACATTTATCCGAAACTAATTACTTGGCGACGTAGCCATTTTCATTGAACCACTCCCAGGCATCCTCGACTGTTTGTCTCGGATCGGTAATCGTGTAATCTAATTCTTCAACTGCGCGGGAGCAATCGTAGTAATGAAATAACGCCCCCATTTTGATCGCCGCCGAGTTAATATCTGATTCACGACGAGAGAGTTTAGAAATAATGTCACCGATACCGCCTACAATTGTCGCAATCACCCTACCCATCTTCCATTTCGGTGGCTTGTTCCCTGTCACGTCTGCAAACAAACTCCAGACATCCAGATAAGACATTCGCGTGCCCCCCAAAATATAGTTCCGCCCGGCAACTCCTTTTTCGAGTGCCGTGACAATGCCTGCAGCCACATCGTCGATATGACAAATCGTCATACCACCACTTGGAGCAATGGGAGGATTCTTTTCCGCCACTTCAAGCAGCATTTTTCCGGAAGACGGCTTCCAGTCATTCGGCCCCAACATAAAGCCGGGATTCACAATGACTGCGTCCAATCCATCATCGATGAACCTTTTAAGTTCCTGTTCTGCTTCTGACTTACTCACCACATAGGAACATGGGATCTTCCCGATCCGAGGGCTTTCTTCATCGGCTGGCTGTTCTTCGTTTCCAATACCAAGCGCGTCCACACTGGAGACATAAACCATACGAATGTCATTCGACAGTGCTGCTTTGGCAAGATTAATCGTACCGCCAACATTGACTTCACGTTGGCGTTCTAATTGTGACCAACCAATATGAACCATGGCCGCCGAATGAATTACCGCAGCGACTCCTTCACAGGCAAAGACAATACTCTCGTAATCGCAGATATCGCCTTCGATCAATTCAACATCGAGGCCATCAAAGCATCGCTGTGGATTAGCATCCCGAACTAAAACACGCACCTCATGCCCGTTATCTAACAGCATTCTTACTACGTTATTACCGACAAAGCCGGTACCGCCTGTCACTAAAACTTGCATTCAAAATCCTTAAATTGCGGACCACCTAAATCCGGTTAGCGGTGTGGATTACGAAGCCTTCAATCTAACAGTGATCCCCATTAGTGGGTCCAAGCAATCTGACAGAATTCACGAGAATTAATAGAAGACGTCAAACTAGGAAGAATATAAGTGTCGGCGATGCCTTTGTGAAAGGCTGCCTTAGAGATAATACAACCAATCCGAAGAGATACCAGACATGAATCCAGAGCGTTATAATCAAGCGATAACGGTATCTTTCACTACTAGAATTCAGGTCCAAGTACCATGTTTAAACAACTGTCGATGGCACTATCACTCATTTTTTTGCTCTGCGTACCAAGCCTACAGGCTCAGGGCAGCAAGGAACTGCCTAACATCATCTACATTATGGTGGATGACATGGGCTATGGAGATCTTAGCTGCTATGGGCAAACGACCCTTAAGACACCTCACATCGACCAGATTGCCAAAGAAGGCATGCGTTTCACGGATCATTACTCAGGTCATACCGTCTGCCGTCCCTCAAGACTGGTGCTTCTGACCGGCAAACACAGTGGTAATACTCCCATCCACGGAAACGCTCCATACACGCTGCCAGCCAATGCTGAAACCGTCACGACGCTATTGAAAGATGCTGGCTATACCACTGGCGGTGTTGGCAAGTGGGCACTGGGCTTACCTAAGACAGAAGGCGTGCCATCAAAACAGGGATTTGACTATTGGTTTGGTTATTTGAATCAAAGCCGTGCTCATAACTTCTACCCGGAATACTTATGGGAAAACGAAGAACAGTACATTTTGTCGGGAAATGTGGAGGGGCCCAAGAGAAATGTCTCCACCCAACGTAAAACATATTCGCATGATGTCATGCATACCAAAGCACTCAACTTCATCCGGCAACACTCTCGTAAACCTTTTTTCCTGCAAGCTCATTACACTATCCCGCACACCAACAACGAAGGGGGAAGAGCAACAGGCAATGGCCAGGAAGTCCCGGACCACGGTGAGTTTGCCACGAAAAAGTGGCCGGAACCAGAAAAGGGATTCGCCGCGATGATTACACGACTAGATAGTGACATCGGCCAAATGATGGGGCTGCTAAAAACGCTCGGCATCGATAAGAAAACTCTGGTTATCTTTACCTCAGACAATGGGCCGCATCAGGAAGGTGGGCACAAGATGGAATTTTTCAATTCCAATGGCGACCTGCGAGGTTACAAACGAGACCTTTATGACGGCGGCATACGCGTCCCAATGATCGCTCGGTGGCCTGATAAAATCAAAGCCGATTCGACCTCGGGTCATCCATCCGCATTTTGGGACTTTCTTCCGACCGCATGTGAGTTAGCCGGAATCAATGCCCCTGAAGACACTGACGGTATCTCCTATCTGCCCACCTTACTGGGGAAATCTCAACCAACACACGACTATCTATTTTGGCGGGCCGGCAATAAATTTGCTGTGCGGCAGGACAATTGGAAGGCTGTTCGAGTGGACGACAAAACAAAGACTGAACTCTATGACTTGTCTGATGATATTGGTGAGCTGGACAACCTTGCGGAGAAACATCCAGAATTGGTCTCTAAATTTGAAGCCATTATGGCAAAACATCGTCAATAATTGAGTATGAGCCAGCCCCAGCGACAACGCTACTGCGAGCCAACATTGTGAAATCTGCTACTTTTCAGCCCGGATATATTTTAAACCGCCGCGGAGACGCGATCTGGTTTCTGGGGCTTCCGTACATGGCAGTCCTGTTCGCCATTAGCTGTCAGATGTGGTTGCCTGCTGTAGCACTAGCTTCGATCAGTCTGTGGATCACCATTCCTCATCACTTTGCCACCTGGCTGCGCACCTATGGTTTTAAGGAGGATCTTTCCCGATGGAGCCAGCGCTTGATCGTCGGGCCAATGATCATTTTCTCTCTGACGATTCTGGGCGCCATCTATGTGCCACTCACTTTTTTCATGGTGAATGTATTGTGGGATCATCAGCACAGCATCATGCAGCAGCATGGTTTTAGCCGGATTTATGATTTTAAGTCTGGCACCGGCTCGCGCCGCAGCGGCAAAATTGACCTCGGATTTCACTGGATCTTCTTTGGGAACATGTTGATCACTTCGCCGTTGTTCAGCACCATCTGGCTAGCCCAGTTCGCAGCCATGGGCTTATTACCGGAAGCTGGTACGGTCCATGTAATTCAAACATGTAGTTGGGCGATCACAGCAGGTTACGGCATCTTTTACCTCTGGCAATTAGTTGTCGGTGTACGCAATGGAAATAAGATTAATCCCGTTAAATACCTCTTTATCGGCTCAAGTTACTTCTTGTGGTACTTCTGTGCCTGGCACGCTTCCTCCGTTTTAGTTTGGGGTATCGCCCATCGAATCATGCACGGGCTCCAATACATCATCATTGTGTATTGGTATTTACGTCGAAAAGCGGAATCTGACAAACGCGACAGTATTCCCGTCGAAGGCACCGGCTTTAAGATGGTCCGCTACATGGTAAGCTCCAAACGTGTTTGGATCTTTGCAGCGGTCAGCCTGGTCTATGCGGCCTTATTCCAGCTCGTTCTGATGGAACCACTAGAGGTTTTCGGATTTGGTATTTTCCGAATCTCTGAAGTTGAGCGTACGATCGAATCACTGAAGGCTATTGGCATGACCGACGCTATGTGGCAGGGCCTTTATGCGGAAATCCTCGTGGCTGGATTTGGAATGACACACTTCTACTTTGATTCGTTTATCTGGAAGGTGCGTGATAAGAAAGTGCAGAAGGGGCTATAGATCATGGAATTACTCCAAAAATACCGAATCCTGTGCATCGTCACACTCGCCTTTGGCGGCGGCGCCTACTACGAATTGAACTACATTGAATCGACATCCAATTTTGTGCCCGTCATGGCTCAACCAAATCCTGCGGCCGAGTTACTGATCGAACTTTATCCGCAACGTCCGGGCTCCATATGCCTGGAAGCCGATCGAGCCGTGTACCTTCGTTATGACCTGGAGACCGCTAAAGAAAATCTGGAAACTGCCATCAACCAGAACTATAAAGACGATGCCAGTTACTTCTATAACTATGCTTCTGTTCTGATGCTACTCGGCGCTCCCAAAAAAGAAATAGAGGAAGCCGTTCGACAATGGAGAGTGCACGGAATTCCAGTTCAAAATGAATTAGATCCACGGGTAATCTATCAAGGTGTAACCTTCCCATTACCTTTAGAAGAGGGGGCGACTCGCCTAATGACCAAGTCGCTGGATGGTCGTCGCATTGCAATCGCACCGGAAATGCCCGCTACAGCCTCCACGAGGTACGCTGAAATTCAAGACTTGCTAGAGCCAAACCCGAACTATCGAACAAAGAATATTCGAGCACCCACTCGGTTTACGGCATTAAGTTTGGCACATGATGGCTCCCATATTATCTCTGCTAATGAAGGTGGAGTCATAACCATCATTAATCTCGACTCGCAGAAATTCCTTCACCGTCTTACCAATACTTCCGGAGACATCTTTGCTGCTGCAGTGATCCCAAGTCGGAAAATTGCCATCACCGGAGATCGTTCCGGTTTGGTGAAAATCTGGGATCTGATTGATGGCAGCATTCTCCACACGGAACCAGCGGCCAACCGATCTGTTTCAGCGATCACCGTATCCCCTAATGAGTCACTTTTGGCCACCGGCGATTGGGATGGCAATGTGACTGTTTGGGAATTGAATGAAACCAACGGGATAAAAAAGATTGGCTTTAATGACGCTGCCCATCAAGGCGTAATCACGAACCTTGTTTTTGGGGCAGACAATACGACACTGGCCAGTGCCAGTCGGGATCATACCGCACGAATTTTCAAACTCGACGCCACTCTGAATGGCACAACGATCGTGAAACATCGAGCTCCAATCTATGGATTAGACATTGCGCCTTCAGGAACACAATTTGTTACCGCGGGCGAAGATCAGGTTCTGGCGGTATGGGCGGTCAGCGATGGCAGGCCGATTCAAAAAGACGTTAAACCGCTCCCTATTTATTCCGCATTGTTCACGACAAAGCCTAATGAACTGATGATCGTGAACGAACAGCAACAACTATCGTATGAGAGGGTCGCTTCTCCATAAAGAGCAGTAAAGATCCGACGAACCTCACATGCCTGGCAAGGAATCTTGAGCGTCGCTTCCGGGTTTCTTAATAAGCTGCTCAAAGAGAGGTTTCAGTACGGGTTTTATGAGGACTTGCGATCCCAAGAAACTCAGATGATTGCCATCCGTGTAGTACTTTCCATCTGCTTGCCCAATGAGTGATTGGCCGTCTCGAAAACAAGATGGTGTTAGATCAAGTACCGTGAGTCCTGATAATGCGTCCTGGCGAAAGGCGTTGTAAACCTCTGTTTGATTCTTCTGATATTGTTCAAGACTGATCCCATAAGGCACCGGACGATTGGTACGATCGGCGATTAGAATCGCGCGACTAATATCGATCTTTTGCTCTGGAACCTGTGGAAGGATCCAAACATGAATGCCCTCCGATTCGAGGCGCTGCAATGTGACACGCATAGCGTCTGCAAATTCAGCATTCGAGTAACGTTCCAGCCGTCCAACCTGGCGATTGACATATCCGCTCCAGCGAGCCACAAAGATCACGTTCTTGATTTGCTTCTGCTTGATAAATTCATAAACGGCTTCATTCCAGACCTGTTGGTCTGAACGACCATTCGAACCTTCTTTGAGTAATGGGCTCGTAGCATTACGGCTAGCAATGTACCCACTTATACCGACTTCCTTCGCAAGGTCATTGACCAGTTCTGAGATCGCGGCAGCGTGCGAATCTCCCCAAATAACAAACCGAGTTGTACCATCAATGACTCCAACCATCGGGAGCCCACGTTCTTGTATGGCCTCTGCTGATGCACTTTGAAATCTATCCGAGACAGTCGCATGAACCACATCATACAGCTTTGCATCAAATCGATTTGGTAGCCCATGCATTCGCACGATCAGCAATGAACTAATAACAAAGAAGCTCCCTAACAGCAGGCCACCCAAAAGAAAGTTTTTATCGCTGGAACACCATGCTCGTTTTCGAAACGGCTGTTCAATATATTTCCAGGATAGATAAGCCGGAACGAAGCTGGCTATTACTAACGCCAGCGATAATGATGGCGACGGTTCGGCCCTAAAAGCAAGTTTCGCAAAAACAATGATGGGCCAGTGCCAGAGATACAGCGAATATGATATCAGACCGATGCCAACCAGCCATCGTAGGGACAACAATCGCCTCACAAAATTGTCGCGTTGCGTTCCGCAAATCAGACCAACCGTTGCCATGCAGGGTAATAAGGCATTCGCCCCTGGAAAAAGTGTTGTTTCGTCATAACAACAAATACAGTACCCCAACGCCACCAGAGAAGAAGCTGCGATAACAATCTGCAACAATTCCCGCTTCGATGAGGGCCTTTTAGAAGCGGTCGGCAGGAATGCCAAGCCACATCCAAGCAGCAACTCCCACGCGCGTGAAGGTAGTAAATAGAAAGCCAATACCTGATTTTGTTCAACACGCCACAGACTAAACAAGAATGACAATACCATTAGTCCAACGACGGTTGACAGCACCACTCGTCTTCCCTGCTTAAAACAAAGCAAAAGTAACAACGGTAGCACTAGATAGAAATGCTCTTCCACTGCTAAGGACCAGGTATGTAACAAGGGATTCAAGGCCGCAATCGGATCAAAATAATCGATACGAAAAGCGAAGTGGAAGTTAGCAAACAAGACGACCTGAGCTAACTGAGCTTTTACCAAACTTACTAATTCACCTGGGAGTAGTACAACGAGGCCAAGTAGCAGGGTAACGGAAAGCATCACAAAGTTTGCCGGTGCCAATCGTCTCAGGCGTTTTATCCAAAACGCCTTCAAGCTAAACGTACCAGCTTCCAAATCGGCCATGATAATGGACGTGATTAGAAAACCAGAAATGACAAAGAAGACGTCAACACCGACAAAGCCTCCTGATAACCCCATATCCAGATGGAATAGAATTACCGCTAGGACGGCAACGGCTCTCAGGCCATCTATTTCGGGGCGATATTGAATTCTAGCCAACGATCTTCCTGTTCAGTTGCACGTTAAGACACGTCACATTAACTGGTGCCTTAACGCACATTCCTCGCTCAAAAAGTGTAACCGAGTAATTCGATCTCTTGATTAAGCACGTCCGTCACCAAGTCCATGCCATACGGAGCATACGGGAGCGCGTTAGGCTATCAGTGTCCTTTGGGAATCATCAAATGAATACTTAAAAAGGTCGATATCCCTCTCCCAATGCCGAGCGACCAGATCACGAGTTTCCAGATCGTAATACTCTTGATAGTGGCCTCGTGCTGATTTGTTTTGGTGTTTCAACTCGACACCTGTCAGGCCAACGGAAGAGCAGATTTTTCGGAAGTCCTCAGTCAGATTCTCAAAGCGTCCTACAAAGTCAACCAACAGGGCGTCGTGCTGATCATAAATGAACTTACTCTGAGACACCTTAGCACGATCAATTTCGTAGTGCAGGTAGCTCCTAAAGCTCTGCAGATGATTGACTTGCTTGCTTCGATGGTGATTTTTTCTTGACTTGATGTAATGATAATAAGAGACCATCAGATCCCACGGATTCCTTACAAACGCAAACTTGAAATATGAATCCAACATCGCTTTGGAATAAATCTGTCCAGCCTGTCTAAAGGTCGTGTGTTTCCTTGGGTTTCGAACTTTCAGCGGCCCATACCAATTCACATTGATCCCTACACCGCTAAGCATTCGGTTGTACCAATGCTGCTCCGGATGTTCGCAATAGGGTCCGAGCGCCGTCGTGATACTAGATCCCGCCGTTTTGGGGATATGTATGAATAGAAACTTATAAGAATGAGATAGCAACATTCGGGTAAAGTAAGTTAGATTTACTAATCATCGCAACACCGATTTGATCACAAATATGCTCTCATTAGCTTCTCAGAAAGATCTGATGACCATCATTTGTTTCAAAAAGAAAGTTAACCATGTCCTTAAATCCGGCTCAGGTTGTTGTAACGGATTTACACCGCCGAATTACCGGTGTTAGTGCCACAATCCGCAACCTTGTCCACCATCAACGTAAAGAGTTTCGTCTTCAAGTTTGGTCTAAGATGCCAGTAGCCGGGTTTGAGCCCTTAACTGTTTTCAAATTGTATAAGTTGCTCAAAAAACGTCCTTCCGATAAACCATTTCACATTTGCCACGTCCGGCGCAATAACGAAATGCAATGGGCGTTATTTTTCAAATACGTACTTCGCTGTCCCATCCGAATCGTTTTTACTTCCGCCGCAATTCGACATCACTCTGTCTGGCCTCGGTGGCTGATAAGTAAAATGGATAGGGTAATTGCAACAAGTGAAAAAGCAGCCTCTTTTCTCGATAATGTTTCAGCGGTTGTTCATCACGGCGTGGATATCCAAAAATTCACGCCTGCTGTTTCACGCAAAGCGGCTGTGCAACGACTCGGCTTCCCGTTCAAGTACGCGATTGGTCAATTTGGCCGGGTGCGTCCGGAAAAAGGCGCCGACTATTTTGTCAAAGCCATGATTGAGCTGCTGCCACAATATCCAGATTTTGGAGCGGTGCTAGTTGGTAAGGTCACCGCCGGCTTTGAAAGATTTAGTAACGATCTGCAGGCCAGCGTCAAAGCGGCAGGACTTGAAAATAGAATTGTTTGGCACGGGGAGGTACCCTTCGACCAAGTCCCGGCTGTTTATAATGCGATGAGTTTTGTCGTCGCTCCATCTCGATATGAGGGATTCGGCCTCACTCCGCTCGAGGCTATGGCCAGTGGCGCTCCGGTGATCGCCGCCGATACCGGCGCGTATGCCGCGATGATCGACCCTGGAACGAATGGGTATATTTTTCCGGTCCACGACACTGACAAGTTCAAGGAATATCTCCAACGGCTCATGAGTGACCCGGAGGCCCTCCTGAGTATGTCCGATGATTGTCAACGTCGCGTACAAGAAAAGTTCTCCATCGAAAAAGAGGTGCAGGGTATCGCAGATGTTTATCGTCGCCTTTGGGATACTAAAAGCTAGAAGCAGATAGCGATATGGAAGGAAGTTTTTCGGGAACATACTTGCTCAAGTGGTACACTAACCGAAGATACTAAGCGTACAATTTAGCGACTTTCAAAAAATGCGGGCAGCAAGTTGCAGAACGGTTATTTCATGACATTCTTCTTCCGAGTAACAAAGCGAATACAGATCCTTTATTGGGCATTATGCGTAGTAATCTGTATACCTACTTTGGCTGGCGCTGACGAGTTTCCATTGCAACTGCCTCGCCTTAAAGGGCCGGTCAAGGTCTTTCTCGTCCATGGTAGTTTCGCTGGAAATGAAACCTGGCCTTTGATTGTGGAGGGGAAAGTAAGTTTCGCTTCTGAACTAAAGAGAGCCGCCGGGAAGAATTCGACCATTCATCACTTCGTCTGGAGTGGACAAAATAATCATCAGGCCCGTTTAGATGCTGCTGACAACCTCGCTCGAGAAATCAAAGAATTCACGGAAGAAAACGATCGCGTGGCGATCATTGGCCATAGTCATGGGGGCAATATTGCCTTGCTTGCTGCTTCCAGACTTACCCGTCAGGTTGACCTAGTGGTCTGCTTGTCCACACCACATTTGCATTTGGTGATGGAGAACCCGGACGGAGAAGAAGTTCCATTACCTGTGTACTGTCCACCGCAAAACCAAAAACAGATCAAAGACATTGTGTGCCTCAATCCTGACAATGACCGAGTGCCTGATTTTTGGGCTGAAATCAATGGAGTGAATGACGATTCGGCTATCGACCTAACCCGTTCGTGGCGACGAGCACAACAATTAATCCTGCCAAAAGTAAGTAGTCCTTTCCACGATCTCGCAATCCGGGTCGGGCTGACCGATGAAGTCGTAAATCTCGAAAGTCGGGATGAGTTGATCGTTGCGAAGCACAACATCAAGTACCGCTCAGACGTGGGTGGCGTCGATATGAAGCATTCAGTGGTTCATTCCTGCCGCATAGGCTTCATTTTAGGAAAGGTCGTTCGTTATGGAATGACGGATCGGTTAGCCGAGTACTTGAGGACGATTTATCAACAATCGCCCGCAGATGATGGAAGGGTGGCTGACTCCAACACGATTGATCTGGTCCGTAAGCGACATTACGAAGATGTCGAAGAACCACAGTCGCAAGTAGCTCTGCAAATTACGTCTGTGAAAGTGGCCGTCCAGAAGGGGTCAGCATTGGCACTCGCTGATGAAGAGTTGCCTGACCTGTACTTTGTCATTAGCGACCTGGAGGAAAATGAGATCTTTGAGGTTGATGAAGCAGATGATGGCCTTACGGCGAGTTGGGATATCGATGCATTCGATGAGTTGCTACCGGTAATTGGAACGGGGAAAATACAGCTTTGGGATGACGATACATTCAGCGACGACCCAATCGGTGACCCGGTTGTCTTTACATTGACATTTAAACCCAACCAATTCGAACGCAAAATGAAAATCGAAACCGAGCACTACTCAATCACCATCGACTGGCAACGCCTACACGAGTAAAAAGCCTCTCTCACTCCTTTACTTCTCAAACGTTAAGGAGTCTTGGCCATGGAAAGTGGAATGCTATAGGGGAAATTGGCCTATCTAGCTTACGATGCTCGTTTTGTGGATCTGTTGCATGCGTAAGCGAGTCAATTCGGAATCAAATCCTCGAGTTCGGGGAGGTGAAAGACTGGAAGACCGGCGATTGCTGGCTTTCGGAGCCCCTGCATGTAATTTGATCACTGACCCCATCACTCCTACCGAGGGTGTCGCATTTGACCAATCCTTCACCATTGGTCAGGCTGAGCCTGTAAAAAGAAGGCGGCTACCACGAATCTCTCTTTTTCAGAATGAGCAGGAGCTACCTGATCGTTTCACGATCGAAGCTACTGTTAAATCATCGATTGATCCAATCACATCAGGTTGCACACGACTCAGGCAACGCGGGCTTAAAACTAACGGTCTGATTATTTTTGACTACGAAAACGATCGTAACTTCAAATTCGCCGGATTTGATGCCCGGCGAAACCTATGGCTTATAGGTGCGAAACTCCGCAATCGGTTCTATGTACACGAACGACTACGTGAAGCGATGCCCGTAAACGAATCGTTTGAACTTAAACTCAACGTCGAAGGTACGAAGGTAGCTCTAATCGCCAACGGATCCTTAAAAGTTTCTCATTCCTACATGGCCTTTGATCGAACCAACCCGATAGGCGTCGGGGCTTTAATTCCCAGACCTACCGAGTTTAATAACATTGGTGTTACCGAATACTTCCCTTTAACCAAAACCACTAGCGACAGTTTCAGAACAGTGCAGGGCATGACAGAAGTGATTGATGTGCTGGCCAATGACCTCATCGCCTATGACGTAGAGGCAACGCTCTCGCTACCCGAAACAGAGTTTAGTTTTGGCCAAGCTTCCATTGTCAACAACCAACTCCAATTCCAGTCTCATGAAAACCAATTCGGTGACCAGCAAATTACCTACAATGTCGTCGATCAATTTGGGAGAACCGTATCCGGAGAAGTCACATTCACAATTAGCTCACAATTTCCTATTCAATATGAATGGAATGAAGATGCCTATGCCAACCTGAGCCTGCTTCAGGGAACTCACGACAATCTTTTCACCGGCCAGACATCTCTCCACCGCCTTACCGGTCTTGAGTTGCTTGATATTGGTATCCCTCCTGAGGAATTCAGCATGAGCACTTCGGTAGTACCTCACCCGGACAACCCGCGAGCAAATGCCGGTGGCTATCTGGTATTCGACTACGTTGACGCAAAAAATTACAAATATGCCGGGATCCTCGGTGGTAAGAAAACTGCCGTCATTGCTGAAATTCGTAATGGTCGCTACGTTCCACTTAAATCAAAATTCATTGGCAAACCCGACAATTATGAGTACAACCTGAAATTGCTCATCCACAAAAATCAGGTTCGATTACTGATCAATGACACTCACTATCTATCTCGTCAGTTCACGGACGATATTTCGACCGGTAATCTAGGGCTCAAAGGCCACCGTCGCGGATCCATTTTCCGAGCACTCATGCTTGACGATATCCATCAACCTGACGTCAGAATTAACAACTACCATAAAGTTCCGGTTCATGAAGATGTTCTCCTCAATGATCTCTTTCTACTACCGGAAGGGGCGTCGATAACCACCGCCTCGGCAACTCATGGTTCTATAAAAGTGGTAGACAACGAACTTATTTATCGGTCCGCGCCACACCATTGGGGACCAACTATCGTCGAGTACGAAATAAAGTATCAAAATGGTGCCACCGCCCAAAAGACCCTGCCAGTCTCACCTGGGGTCAACTTCCCAGTCTCGGCACAGTTAACCCCATTTGGATATCTGGAATCGGATGTTCTTATGAATGACTATGGATTCAAAATACAAGGCAAAGAGTTTTATCAGGAGAACCAATACCCACTTCCTTTTGGTGGATCGGAAACCATTACGAATTTCAACATGCTGTTTCTTAATGAGACATTGCCTGAAGAATTCGACATCCTTTTACAGTCCACCGATCTCAACGAGACAAACTTTGCTCATGAACCAGTCATTTTTGATTATCACGACCAGTTAAATTACAAATTCGTTGGGCTGACACGAGTCGCTGGTTCTTCGGGGTCTTCCACAGTGATTGAGTCGCTCATCAATTCAACCATGTATCCAGATAGTACTACTTGGGCTATCGGTGAGGTCGTTAACGGTGAAGAAAGAATTCTAAAGCATGCGCGCCGGAACCTGAATCTTCATAACTCCCTCAATATGCGTCTCCGGATTCGGGACAATCGAGTTTCTGTATTTGCAAATGGGTCCCGAATCACCAGCTACGAATTCCCGGAAGCGCTTCGTTACGGAGCTGTGGGAGCCTATTCCCCTTATGCTGATCGCGCATACCACACCCTGAGCATTCTCCACGCAGAAGAACTTGTGGAACCAGGGAATTATAACCAACAACTGGCGGGCGAAATGTGGCATGTTTCAGAAAACGTAATTGAAGTTCAGCCAGCCTCAGAGGGCATGTCTGTCTATATGCTACCAGACACTTTCGTAGGCCCAAAACAACTCATCAGTCATATTACCAGTCTAAGCAACACGCCTGACGAGTTCGCAAATGGATATATCGTCTTTGACTACGTCGATAAGGATAACTTCAAAGTAGCAGGTATCCAAATCGGCCCCCAATCGATCGTCATCGGTGATATGGTTGATGGCAAGTATCAAACGCTTCGAGCGAAAAACTACCTCCTGACCGTCGGTCAGGAGGTGAAGTTACGTCTCGTTCTGGAAAACTCCATCGCAACTTTAACAGTCGATGATCAGGAAGAACTAAAATACCAATTCGAAGACGTAGAAATGCTCACCTCCTTTGGCTATGCAACACAAAAAAGCCCTGCCTATTTCAGGGGCAACCAGAGCAGCTAACGAATCGATGCCCTCGATGTAATAAACCAACCTTCGCTTTTCGAAAAACCTCAAAAGCAGCCCACTCTGTCTACCGATATTTAAAAGCAACTCGGTTTTTTCTGTTACTATAGATTTAGATAAGTAAAAGCAAGGGCCAAACTATGTTCTCTATCCACGACAAAGGAACAACACTTTGCGACGGAATTTCCCGTCGGGAGGCGCTGCGTGTCGGTGGCTTGGGACTTGGCGGATTATCACTTGCTGGCGTCCTAAAGCACCGGGCTCAAGCGAGTCCTGCTGGTACTTCCAATTTACCGGGATTTGGTAAAGCTAAATCGGTGATCGTATTTGGATTGGTTGGCGGGCTTCCGCAACACGAAACATGGGACCCCAAACCGAATGCGCCCTCAGAAATCCGTGGCGAATTTGGAACGACTCCCTCTAAAACGCCAGGCTATCACGTCGGGGAACTGATGCCCAGGACGGCCCAACTTACAGACAGGATTGCCGTTCTTCGTGGTGTTGTTACGCATGACAACTCGCATTCATCCAGTGGGTATCAAATGCTTACTGGCATAGAACACAGCCCTATGAACAGAGAGAGTGCTCTGCCAGGCCCCCCCAACGACCATCCAAGTCTAGCGGCTGTTACTCGGGCTCTACGGGAAGATAAGGGCCTGCCATCTTCTGTCGTCCTTCCGGAACATATCTGGAACGACGGAAATAAACCCTGGCCGGGACAGGATGCTGGATTTATTGGTCGCGCCCATGACCCATGGCTCATTAAATGCTATCCGAATGAAAATCGATTCGATGTTCCAGGGATGACGTTAGCCGAAGAACTGACTCAGGTACGGGTCAGCAATCGACAATCGTTACTTTCTCAAATCAACAGATCGCAACAAGTATTAGCCGATTCTGAGGCCGTTTCGACATTCAATATTCATACGGAAAAGGCCTACAGCCTGCTCGGCTCCGGAGCCGCTCGTGACGCGTTTGATATCTCCAAAGAAGCCGATCAAACGCGTGAGCGTTATGGTAAAGGTCGCTTTGCTCAAAGTTGTCTGTTGGCCCGACGGTTAGTCGAAGCGGACGTATCGTTAATCCAAATCAACTGGACGCGTGTGGTTGATGATCGCAAATTTGAAAACCAGGGGGGCTGGGATACTCACAAGAAGCACAATCAGTCACTCAAAGAGCATTTAATGCCCAGCATGGATCAAACATTTAGTGCTTTGATTGAAGATCTAGAACAACGTGGAATGCTCGATGAAACACTGGTCATCATGTTCAGTGAATTTGGACATACGCCTAAATTCAATGGCAATGCCGGACGAGATCACTGGGGAAACGTTTTTTCTATCGCCTTAGCAGGTGGTGGCGTGAAAGGCGGTATCGTTCACGGAGCGACCGACAAACATGCCGCTTACCCCATTGAAGGGGCTGTCAGACCGAAAGATATTTTGGCAACCGTCTATCACCTTATGGGCTACCCTCCGCATGCGGAAATTTATGACCCGCAGAACCGGCCAATCCCAATTAGTCGTGGAGAAGTGATTAAAGAAATTCTTTAGTCACTCCACAACTCCGCGCATCAAAAAACCGTCCTGATTCAAACGTCATTCAGAACGGTTTTTTATTTGGCTCTGAATTAATACTCAAAATCCGGATTGAGGCCAGGCTGAGGTACTGGGTACTTCCCATCCTCAAATGGCGACAGAACTGAATCGCCATCTAACGTGAGGTTCTCGATGCCCTCTCCAAAATCAGCTTCATGATTCAGCATGTCATCCACCGTCACTTCCTGACCGGTATGAGCAGCTAAACGCCCCATTGACGTAATCAGACTAGCCATGGTCCCACGTGGAGCTTCGTTATATTCCAGATCGTTGCGAATCGCATCGAGATAGTGATTCCACTCAAGTTGATACGGATTCGGCTCGGGCTTTCCCCAGTCCCATGCAAGGTTTTCTTTATTCATTGCATGCCCGTTATAAATGCGAGCTTTCGATGGAGCATGGCCCGATTGCGAGATCACTGCGATACCTTTTGAGCCCTGTGCATAGCTGGCGAACTCATTGTGACATCCTGGAATCGTACGGCCATTCATAAATGCCTTCGCACCATCTTCAAATGTATATTCAATTGCATAAGAGTCAAAATTCTGATCAATATTATCGCCACGGTAGTGACGACCACCCGAAGCCTTGGCAGACACAGGCCACGCATCTTTCATCCAGCACATTTCATCAATATTGTGAATGAGGAAGTCCGATACCGCTCCACCACTGAGCCACAAGAAACCGTGAAAGTTCTTAATCTGATACATCAGATCTGAGATTCCTTCGGGTTTAGGTGGTACAGCAGCGTATCCCGTTGGGCCGGCCATACGATAAGCACGCAGCATATTCACCTCCCCAATTTCACCATTTTGGATCCGGTCGAAGAGTTCATTACGAGCATCGCAGTGACGACACATCAGTCCAACAGCCACTTTCAAATTCTTCTCGGTAGCCTTCTCTGCTAAATCGAACATCTTTTTGGAACCCGGCCCATCCACGGTAACCGGTTTTTCCATGAAGACGTTGAGGCCTTTTTCGATAGCATAGCCAAAGTGCAGCCACCGAAAAGCCGGGGGGGTAGTAAGAATAACGACATCGCCGGGATTCAAACAATCCATTGCCTTTTTATAGGCATCGAACCCTAAAAATTTGTGCTCATCAGAGACATCCACCGTCTTAGGAAATTTACGAACCAGGCTTTCATAGCTGGCTTTCTGACGATGTTCAAACACATCTCCCATTGCCACCAACTTAACATTTTCATCAGGAACACTTAAAGCATTCAATGCTGCTCCTGTTCCTCGGCCACCACAGCCAACCAAAGCAATCTGAATTGTCCCCTCGGCTGCGGCATGCACCGGCTTGACTGCGGACAAAACGCCAGTCGCGGCAGCAACAGCACCGGTGGTTTTGAGGAAGTCGCGTCGTGAGTTATTGCTCTCGCCCATCATATAATTCCTTGTCTCATTTATTGATTTATTGATTTGATGAATGCCTGAATTTTAAACCACCTGCTTAGTCATTGCCACAAGCTGAAAAAATCGGGAATCTTATTCTTCAGGATTGTCTTTATCGAATTGAAGTGGCAACGCCTTATCCCAGATTTTGAGTCGTTCTTCTTTGCTGGGCGATTCCAACGGACGTACTACACGCAGCCCAACATGTAGGGCATCTGTGTGATACCAAATACTCTGGGGTTCCTGAGGATCCTGATATTTCCAATCTTCGGTTGAACCGAGCCGAGCAGCACTGCGTAAAAGTTCCGCATCGTCTTGCCAACTCCCGCCGCGGACAACACGTGGGTATAGCTTTAATGGAACATTGACCGGATTCAGAGAGCCCATTTTGGTTTTACGGTAGAATTCCGTATCGTACTGATCAAGAACCCATTCGCAAACATTGCCATGCATGTCATGCAATCCCCACGGATTGGGAAGTTTCTTGCCAACCTTTTGATATTTATCATTCGAATTTTCGTAGTACCAGGCATACTCACCAACTTTCGAGGCGTCCTCTCCCCAGCTATAGCGGGTTGTCGTTCCTGCTCGACATGCATATTCCCACTCGGCTTCTGTGGGCAACCGATAATAACGACCGGTCTTCGCCGAAAGCCATTGGCAGAATGTACGCGCGGCATGTTGTGTCATGCTAATCGCAGGATAGCCTCGCTTGCCCATACCAAAGGTCATATCGGTATAAGGTGCGGTAGGTTTTGAAATAGTCAGTGGATCAGCAAGCTTATCTCGTTCATTGGTGGCCTTACCGTAGACCTTGCGAATCTGGATATCGATATCTGACATCCAAACTTCATAGACGTCCCAAGTAATTTCCGTTTTACCGATCCAAAACGGCTCCATCTCAATTTCATGTTGTGGCCCTTCATCATCCGCCCGGCCCTTTTCTTTTTGAGGACTGCCCATCATGAACTTACCACTCGGGATAGGCACCATCTCAAACTTGTTTCGCGTATGTTCAACGACTTCCGAGTACTCCTTCATCTCCTTTTCAGAAGACGCTTCACTTTCGGGAATCTTAATTGGAGCAGGATGATCTGACTGAGCTTGTGCCACCGCTATCATTAGCAGACAGCAAAGAGCGGAAAAACAAACAGGTTTCATATTTGCGGGACCATTTATAACCGTTGAATAAATATTCATCCATTATAGACATGGATTTTTACCGTGCGAACTGGTCGTTCTCAACTAAGAAGTCATCTCGTCAAGCCCTGCTGAATTCTCATTCAACATATTGACTAATGTCACAAACTCGCCTGCATAGGCGATCAATCGAGCTCCCTGGTGATAGCGTTTCTTCCCAGTTTCCACATCGCTAACGGGTAAGCCCCAGGCTTTTCCATACTGCTTACAAAGCGCTGCAACCTTCTCGATCGCTTCTTCCAAAGTGAATTCGAGGTTGTTCTTTGTAATACGAAGCTGTAAGTCACCGGGGCCAACGAATACACCATCGACCCCTTCCGTTGCAATAATCTGCTCAGCGTTTTCAAGCGCTTCGGCCGTTTCAATCTGGCAAATCAAGAAGGTGTTTTCATTAGCCTGAGAAGTATATTCGATCGAATCCGAAAATTGAAACCCGTTATCCTGCCCAACTCCATCTATACCTCGATCGCCCAGCGGTGGAAACTTAAGGCAATCTCGCAGATAGGTGGCTCGCTCAATATCGTTCACATGAGGCACAAGCATACCTGCTGCCCCATCCTCCAGATGACGGTATAAACTCACTTTATCAATAGAAGCCGGACGCAACATGCAGTCGATATCGTACTGGTGACAATAGGCCATGATGGCTTGCATTTCGCGTGGATCCCAGGCTCGATGTTCTGAATCAAGCCAAATCGCATCAAACCCTGCCTCAGCAGCATGAGCAACGTAGAATGGAAGAAAGTGACCTAACGCACAGATCTTTACCAATTCGTCGTTCTTCAATTTTTCTATCGTCTTACTTCGTCGCACGTCAATTCACCTCGAATTTGGACTTAAACATAGAACTTCATATCATTGAGGGATATCGTACCATGTATGCCTGTAAATAGTAGTAAGATGAACACCCGATGCCGCCCCGTTTCGAACGACAGGCATCTTATCCATAAATTGTATAAAGCTTTTAATTGCCCGGGGGAGAATGCAGATGCTGCGAAGCGTAACGATTGACAACAAGCTTTTAAATTATTTGGTGGATGTCATTAATCAGGAATTTCAAGCCGGTAAGGAAATGACTCGCAGCAAACTATCCAACGCTATTTGGGATTACGAAAAAGGTGCCGTCGAGCAGGATAAGGAAGAGCAGGAATGAAAGCCATCACGCGATACCTTTTCCTGACACTGCTGACCCTGCTGGCATTACCGGGTGGACTACTGGCTGATGAAAGTCAACGAGGGGGCGTCGGTGTCGTAGACTATGGAGTCCTGGGATTATACGTTTTAGGTACGATCTTCCTCGGATACTTCATTTCTAAACGCCAAAAGAGTCGGGAGGACTACTTTACGGGCGGCGGCAATATGAACTCCATCCTGATTGGTGTTTCGTTATTTGCGACGCTATTAAGTACGATCTCGTATCTTGGAATGCCCGGCGAAGCAGCAGGTAAAGGCCCGGTGCACTTCGTCGGTCTGATTGGGCATCCGTTGATTTTCATCATTTTCGCAATGATCATGTTGCCGACCTACATGAATCACCGGGTTACAAGCGCTTATGAATTGTTAGAAGACAAGCTTGGGGTTGGCTTCCGATTGCTGGGTGGCATCATGTTCCTGGCCTTGCGTTTGATATGGATGGCTGTACTTTTAAAGGCCGCCGGTGACGCGATGATCACGATGCTCGATATCGATCAAAGCTGGAGCTTATTAGTCGTCGCGATGATTGGGCTTGTTGCGATCATCTACACCTCTCTGGGTGGGCTGCAGGCCGTTGTGATTACCGATGTGATGCAAACAATATTACTCTACGGTGGAGCAGTCACCGTCCTTATCATTATCACTATCGACTTCGGTGGATTCGGATGGATCCCTTCTGAATGGCCTGCCGAGTGGGATCCACAACCAATCTTCCCCTCGAGTTTAGAAACACGCGTTTCCTGGTTCGGTTCAATCCTGACAGGCGTCATCTGGTATGTAGCGACACTTGGGAGCGATCAAACAACGGTTCAAAGATTTATGGCCACGAAAGATGCGGCCGGTGCTCGTACAGCTGTGCTATGGCAATTAGGCGTCAGTGTCGTCGTTGGAATCACTCTTTGTTTTGTGGGAATCGCATTGATGGCTCACTACAAGAATCTTGAACCTGACGTGCCAACATTGGCCTCCGGCACGGTAGAAGAGTATCAAGCATTCGAAGAAGTCTTTTCGAATAACCACGAAAAGATGCCGGAACCGGATGACATCGTTCATTTCCTTTCGTGGTCCGAAAAAGATGCCCACGCGATCTTCCGATACAACACCCGCCTTGAACTGCAGGCTGACCAATTTTTTCCTCACTTCATTGCCAACGGATTGCCAACAGGTCTAACAGGTCTGGTCATTGCCGCCATGTTCGCAGCAGCCATGTCGAGTTTGGATTCCGGTGTGAACTCAATCACCGCCGTCGTCTCAACAGACTTCATTGAACGATTCCGAAAAAAAGAACTAACCGAAAAGCAACAGCTACTAACGGCTCGCTTCATTGCAGTCCTGGTCGGAGTGATTGTTGTCTTTGGAAGCGCCCTTACTGAATTTATTCAAGGGAATATTATGGAGGTCACTGCTAGCGCGGTGAACCTACTGACTACGCCGATTTTCGGGCTCTTCATTTATGCGTTGTATTTCAAACGGCCAAACCGGGCTATTGTTGGATGTGCAACTCTTGTTGGTGTTGCCACCGCACTTTATCTGGCATTCGGCGATGAGTGGGGCTGGCATGCAATCAGCTTCCAATGGATCGGACCATTTGCGCTAACTGCCAACCTGGGAGTAGGCGTCGCTTTACACGGCATCCTCAAACTTGGCGGCAAGCGTACGACGCCTTAATTTGCCAACTCTTGCTGGTACTCATCACGTGCTTTTATCTGATCAAGCGTCCCCTGAACATTGTTTTTAATATTCTTGATCGACTCCGCCGGGGTCGAAGCACGATTTGATTGTGTTTCATTCTTGTTCTGCACTTCTATCTCTTCCTGATTAGTGCACCCGCTGACTGTTAACAATACCATTAGTAAAAATAACCTCTTCATAATTGATGTCCTTTGATTTGAATTCTGTGGATGGCTAAAACTTATTCCAAGGCATTTTGCTCAAGACGGCACCCATGCCGCATGTGTTGGTAAGTCCGGAAAAAACTAAACCTGATCCAATCGCCCCGGCGATAGCGAGCCCAATCCAGACTGGTTCTAGGACAGCCGCGAGAACGATACCGGTGACAACTAGGGCGCCGGCGGCAATCCGAACCTGCCTGTCTAAGGCTATGACTTTCCTTCCGGTGCGTGCAACTTCGTATCCACTCTGTATCCAGGCATCTGTCCCGCCGGTCACATTAATCACATTTTCAATCCCGGCGTCAATCAATCGTTGGCACGCCTTTGCGCTACGCCCACCCATCTTGCAGATTACATACAACGGTTGACCCGGAGAAGTTCGCGCCGCATCAACCACCCGGGCATCAAGTTGATCAAGTGGGAAGTTCTCGGCAAAGCCAATATGAGCTGTCGCATATTCACCTGGGGTGCGCACATCGATCAGTTCCAGTGAGCTATTATTTTCGTGTTTTACTTTTAAATCATTTACCGTGATGGCCTTCAACGACATGACTAAAAATCTCGCATGGAATTTGTTTAGTTATGGGTTCAGTATAGTGGATAAACTCTTTTTCAGGATTCGCACCGTCCGGCCGACAAGGGCGCTTTTGTGCCGGGCGGCAATAATCTCATTTTCGGTCTTATGCTGTTTTAAAACGGCTACTATACTTAGCGCCTTACCGTGAATCGGGGCTTAGATTGTAGGTTCATTTTTTGTATCGATGGACGTCTCATTCACACACCTCCAATAATAGACAGAGCAAGAATGGTAACCATAACACTTCCTGATGGTTCTACAAAAGAATACGAAAATGCAGTCACTCCGGGTCAGGTCGCTGCTGATATTGGCCCCGGTTTAGCCAAAGCAGCCATAGCAGCAGACGTTGATGGGCAAATAGTCGGTCTAGATTATGTCATCCACGATGGCAACAACGCCGCTCTCAAGCTCTTTACTAAAAAAGATCCCGAAGCACTGGGGGTAATGCGACACTCCGCGGCTCATGTTATGGCTCGCGCCATCATGAGAATCTTCCCGGGGGTGCAATTAGCCTTTGGGCCTACGATCGATGGCGGGTTTTATTACGACTTTGACTTAGATCATAAGTTAAGCGGCGAGGATTTCGAAACGATCGAGGCGGAGATGAAGAAAATCATCAAAGCTGATGAACCTTTCGAACGCATTGAAGCAGGCCGTGACGAAGCTCTCAACATCGTCAACGACCTTGGTCAGGAATATAAGGTTGAACACATCCGCGATGGGCTGACCGAACACGATCAACTCTCGTTTTATCGACAGGGAGAGTTCATCGACCTTTGTCGTGGCCCCCACATTCCATCGGCTGGTGCCATTGGTGCGTACAAATTGCTGAGTGTAGCTGGTGCCTATTGGAAAGGAAGTTCCGATAATCAACAGTTGCAGCGTGTATATGCAACTGCATTCTTTGATAAGGCCGGACTGGAAGAACATTTAACGAAAATTGATGAGGCAAAACGTCGTGATCATCGGACTCTTGGAAAACAACTTGGCCTCTTTCATATTGATGACATGGTGGGGCAGGGCCTAATACTATGGACACCCAAGGGGGCCTGCGTAAGACAGAAACTTCAGGAGTTTATTGGGGCACACTTACAGCGACAGGGCTACGATCAGGTTTTCACTCCGCATATCGGAAAACTGGATCTTTACAAAACCTCCGGTCACTTCCCTTATTATCAAGAAAGTCAATATCCTGCGCTGATCAATCGGGACTACCTGAACAAAGTCGCGGAGGAGGGTTGCAGTTGCAGTGATCTTGCCAACTCAATGGCAGCAGGAGAGATTGAGGGCTATCTATTAAAGCCAATGAACTGTCCGCATCACATAAAGATTTATGATTCGCAACAAAGGAGTTATCGCGACCTGCCGATTCGCCTAGCTGAATTTGGAACTGTTTACCGCTGGGAACAATCCGGTGAAATTGGCGGGCTCACCAGAGTGCGTGGCTTTACACAGGATGATGCTCACCTTTTCATTACAGAAGACCAACTTGCTGAAGAACTGGAAGGCTGTCTGGATTTAGTGAAAATTGTATTTGCCTCAGTCGGCATGGAAGATTACAGCGTTCGCATAGGCCTCCGGGACAAAGACTCTGATAAATATGTAGGTGACCCCGAGGACTGGGATAAGGCTGAAGATGCTTGCCGCCGTGCCGCGGCCACCCTGGGAAAACCGTTTATCGAGGAAGAGGGTGAAGCAGCATTCTATGGCCCTAAAATTGATTTTGTCGTGCACGATTGTATCGGCAGAAAATGGCAGCTAGGAACGGTACAGGTTGACTATAACCTACCCATCCGTTTTGACTTGTCTTATATCGGTGCGGACAATCAATCCCACCGCCCCGTCATGATTCACCGTGCTCCCTTTGGTTCCATGGAAAGATTTATTGGTGTTTTGATCGAACACTTTGCCGGCGCCTTTCCTTTATGGCTCGCTCCCGAGCAAGCTCGCATTGTTGTCGTTAGCCAAAAGTTTGAAGAATACGGACGTCAGGTGGAAGCTCAATTACGTGAGGCCGGAATACGTGTTAGTGGTGACTATCGGGCTGAGAAAATCGGAGCCAAAATCCGAGACGCGCAGCTTGAATTGATCCCTTACATGCTAATCGTAGGTGGCCGCGAGATGGAAAATGGTGAAGTCAGCGTGCGCGACAGAATCGATGGCGACTTAGGCGCCATGCCGATCGACACGGCACTGGCTAAATTCCAGGATGAAATTGAGAACCGGGTTGTTCGCAAGACGTTTAGCGGCAGTGCCGGCTTGGTTTCCCGCGACGCCAAAAATGAATATTAAGCTCCCAGACTAAAAACGACATGCCATGGACAATTTAAAGTCTTATATTTGCTGTAAGAGACTCCATTTTATCTGCCCAGCGATATAGAATTATCTTGCAGAGGTAGTATTAACTTCTACTAATTCCATCATTCAAAACAAGGATATCAATCATCGACCGCGACAGCACTCGTATTAATGATCAAATTCGAATTTCACCGATTAGAGTCATTAGCTATGACGGAGAACAGCTCGGTATTATTGAAACTGACAAGGCCAAAGAAATTGCTTCTGAAGCAGGCTTGGACTTGGTTGAAGTGGCTCCTAGTGAACGACCGCCCGTTTGCCGCATTATGGATTACGGTAAGTATAAGTATGAAAAGAAGAAGAAAGCTTCTCGAAATACGTCGCATTCGAAAACGAAGGAAGTTCGCCTTCGACCCAAAACTGGCGATCATGATATCCAATTCAAAGTGAACCAGGCTAAGAAATTCCTGAAACATAAAGACAAGGTTCAGGTTTCTGTACTTTTTCGAGGTCGTGAGATGGCTCACATTGAAGAAGGTCGTCGAGTCATGAACGATGTTTTGCAAGAGCTAGAAGAATTGGGGAAGGTGGAACAGACCCCACAACAGCACGGTCGGCGTATGATCGCTATGGTCGTACCTCGATAACTTAAGCAGACACTGAGTCCTGCTGAACAATCCGGTTTAGCACCTCAAGCGTCTTCCTTGCCATCGTTTCAGCATCACGTCGCGACAAGACTGCTTTGCGTCCCTGAAGACCTAAAGCACTCAGTGCTGCGCGATCTTTTAGCAAATCGTGCCAGCATCTGGCCAACGCTTGTGGATCATCCGGCGGTACAAGGTGCCCACCTCCGACATCACGAATGACTTCCGGAAAGGCTCCATGCTCAGGCAGGACAACCGGCACGCCATGTGCCAACGCTTCCAGGGCAAACAGACCCTTGGGTTCTTTATACGTTGTAGGTACACACAACAGATCCGATTCACTAAAAAGCATATGCTTTCCATCACGATCAACAGTACCATAGTCAATAAAGCTGTCTTCAAGACCCGCTTCTTTCAACCGCCGAATTTGCTCATCCGCAAATCCCTGATTGGTAACTCCTCGCCAGCCGGCCAAATGCAATCTCACGTCAGCTGTGTCTGGCATCTGTTTTAGTTCAATAAAGGCATCGATTAAAATGTGGAGGCCTTTTTCTTTAGAAAGGCGAGCCATGTAGCCAATGGTCCGCGGTTGAGCCGAATCTGTTTGAGCCATCGTTACATCTTCCACATCAATCCCGAGTGGAACCACGTGAACTTTCTCCGCTGGGATTTCCAGTAAAGACATCATGAATTCTTTGTAGTACTCGCTATGCACCAAGAAGCCGGATACCTCGGGAACCATCCGGCGAAGAATAGAAAGTGCCTGCCCCTTGAACGGTTCTATCAGATCTTCCAAAAAGATATCGTCCCCCTGAAGAGTGACGACAACCGGAATTCCAAGGCGTTTTAATTCCGAGATACAACCACCAATCAAAAGATTACTTAGCAGCACCACGTCAGGCTTGATTTCCTTGCTGAGCCACTTGCAAAGTCGCTTTACTTCTTTGCGTTGATTCCCATTCCGACCTTTAAGCATCGAAACCGTGAGGGAACCAAGAGCACGTGCACTAATTTCAAGTCCCCGGGAAGTCGCTTTTCGGAGCAACCACTTACTGTCAAGAAAACGGTCTAGAAACGCGGGCAGATAACGAAAAAAGAATATCTTTTGCTGGAGGTATACGTTAATGCCTCCGAAAAAAACCTGGTCAACACTTACGTCCTCTTCATCGGTTCGAATAGGTGTGTAGGTCGGTACTAAGAGGGCATCGATTCCTTGCTTATTCCAGGCTCGCGCCAACGTATTATCATGCAAGCAACTGCCACAAAACATATTGGCAGCACCGCTGGTTAGATATGCAATACGCTTGATAACCTTTTCTTCTCCCATCACCTCAGCTTAATCAATAATTGACACCCACTCAATCTGCTTCAAAATCGACCCAAATCAGATGAGCCTTTTCCTGCAACCATGAAAAAGGAACCTTGGCTCACCTGCCATTCATTCCTTTCCGACTGGATTCACTTGTTTAGAACGATATCGAAAGTAGATGAAGATCAGCATCGTTAGAACGACCAGCGAAATATACCGGATAGGGCCATCTTCGAAGACAATCGTTGCTGAAACAATAATCAAAAGCATGTAAAGATGTACAAACCAACTCCGAATGGAGCGAACGCTGAGGCTCCCCCGCAGTTCCAAAGGAAAGGCATGAGGCTGGAGACAATCAATCGTCCAGACAAGTAAAAATAAGTAATTGAAGTAGATTCCATACTCAAAACGAATTCCGGTGACTCGTTTCGTTTCAATCATCGTATGTTTGACAGCCGCTTGATGATCCCAGTGATGCACAAAATGAAATGCGGAAAGCACGTGAAACAGTGCAAAAATACAGCCTAAGCACCAAAGAATTCGGTAAGTTTTTTGTCGTTTCCTATCATCAAAGATAAGAAACGAGACGGCGACCGCCGATGCGTAGAAAACCAACGAAATCCAGATTGTCAAATTAACCATTTGGCTACTCTAAAAAACCTACTAAGGGGGCTTTATCTATTAGATTTACCCCTTTTGCAAGAACAAAAACGAGCTTAAAATACTGGATTCCCAGTGGATGTTTTACGTCACTCGAAAAGAAAGCAAAAATAGACGATGCCAAAGCAAAAGACCCACAAGGGAACTAAGAAACGATTCCGTTTGTCAGCAAAGGGCAAGGCCAAGCACCGCAGTGCAGGAACTAGTCACTTAGCTGGAGCTGTTTCCAACAAGCGTAAACGAAACCTACGCGGTACGACAGTCCAGGCTTCTTGCGACGAGAAGAAGATTGCAAAAGCACTGAACGGATACAGCAACTAACGAAGCTGTTTCATATCAATCATTCTTAGCGTTTCCCTAAGATTTGAATTAACAAAAACATAACCAACCACGTGGGCATAGAACGTTTTCGAAAGAAAAGGCCTGACGAGGTAACAAGGAGCGAAAGCGATGAGAACGACTTACGGTGCAGCTCGTGCCAAGGCAAAACGCCGTCTTTTCAAACGGGCCAAGGGAAATCGAGGCGGACGTAAAAACTTACTCCGCACAGTCAAAGAAACAGAAGTACGTTCCGGTGCTTATTCCTACCGCGACCGTAAAGTCCGTGCCCGTGACTTTCGACGCCTGTGGATTACTCGACTAAACGCCGCATGTCGAACTCATGACGTGCGATACAGCCAGTTCATCCACGGATTAAACAAAGCTAACATCCAACTGGATCGTAAGTCACTAAGCGAAATGGCAATTCATGATCCAGCGGGCTTTGAAGCAGTGGTTGACGTTGTCAAAGCTGCCCTTGCTGGTTAACGCCAATCTTCGCACAATGCAGATTGAACCAAGTTCAGGAGAGGAAGTCAGCTAGACTTTGCTCTCCTGTTTTTTTAATTCCTAAATTCCTTTCAGAGAGTTCATCATGGCACTGCAGGAATTTCTTGATCAACTCGACCAACTTGTCTCGGAAGCAGAGTCTACTTTTAACTCCGCTGCGAACACAGAGGCTTTGGAAGAAGCACGGGTTGAGTTTCTGGGCGCTAAAAACGGAAAATTGAAGTCCGTTCAGAAGCTCATGGGCACGGTCGAAAAAGAAGATAAGCCCGTTGCCGGAAAAACCTTTAATCAAACCAAAGGCCGAATCGAGAGTGCTTTCGAATCTGCCAGTGAACGGATCCAAGGTGGCTCCAGTGATACCGAACGAGATACTCAGTTCGACCCTTCGCTGCCCGGAGCAGGCTTCAAAATTGGGCGCGCCCATCCAATTACCCAAACGATCGAGGAGCTTAAGGATATTATGGGCCGACTTGGCTTCTCCACTGCCGACGGCCCCGAGATTGAAGATGATTGGCATAATTTCGTTGCTCTAAACATTCCTGATGACCACCCGGCCCGGGATCCGTTGGAAAACTTTTATCTGGCAACTGCGGAGGTGAGTACCGGCGAAAAAACGCCCGTCAATTTGCTCCTGCGGAGTCAAACAAGTACCGTTCAGATTCGGGTAATGGAAAAAACTAAACCTCCTATTCGAATCATTTCATTAGGTCGCGTTTATCGTCCTGACACTGCGGATGCAACTCACTACCCCATGTTCCATCAAATCGAAGGCCTCATGATCGATACCAAGGTCACGATGGCTGACTTAAAAAGTGTCCTGCGTTTGTTCGCCACCAGTTATCTGGGGGACGACGTGACAATCAGATTCCGACCTTCATTCTTCCCGTTTACCGAACCAAGTGTCGAAGCTGACTACTATTGGAATGGTCAATGGGTTGAATTTGGCGGGGCAGGGATGGTAGACCCGAATGTACTCAAGGCCGTTGGGTATGACCCGGAAGAAGTTACCGGTTTTGCATTTGGCCTTGGCGTGGAGCGTCTCTGCATGCGTCGCCATGGAATTACAGACATTCGCGAATTCTACAAGAATGATGTCCGTTTCCTCGCTCAGTTTTAGTCCTTTCCCTTTTAACTCGTTTCAATAAACCGAATTAGTATCATGCTTGTTTCCTGGAATTGGCTTAAACAATACGTTGCACTCGACATGGATCGTGAAGAGCTGGAAAACCGGCTTGCCATGTCAGGTCTGAATCATGAAGGCACCGAGACTGTGTTAGACGACTTTGCTGTCGACTTAGAAGTGACTAGCAACCGTCCTGATTGTCTTGGGCATATTGGAGTTGCGCGCGAAATCGCTGTGCTCTATGGCCTGCCGCTTTCCATTCCCACTCCCAACCCTCAAGCGACCGGCCCCAATGTCAATACAGGCTTCAGTGTCACCATTGAAGCTCCCGAGCTTTGCCCTCGTTATACAGCTCGCATCATACGAGGAGTTAAAATTGGTGAAAGCCCACAATGGATGCAGGACCAACTTCGTACCGTGTTTGCGCCAGTGAACAAAGATTGGAACCCCGTCAATAATGTAGTCGATATTACCAACTACGTACTCATGGAATGCGGGCAACCTCTGCACGCCTTTGATCTCGGTAAATTACAGGGTGAACAAATCATCGTCCGGGAAGCCACCGACGGGGAAGAATTTGAAGCCCTCGATCACCACACGTACAAACTTACACCCGGCATGTGTGTTATTGCTGATGCCAATCGCCCTGTCGCTATTGCTGGTATCATGGGCGGTGCAGACAGTGAAGTCAGCGATGGTACCATTGACATTCTGATTGAATCGGCTGCTTTCTCGTCGATGGCGACTCGTGCCACCTCACGTGCCCTCAACCTACATAGTCCATCATCCTATCGGTTCGAACGTGCATTGGATCCCCAGGGTGTCGAATGGGCTGCTAACCGCGCCTGTGAATTAATTCTGGAGCACTGCGGAGGAACTCTGGATGATGGATTCATCGATGCCGGGGCTACTACATGGCAGCCCGCGCCGGTGGTGATGCGGTTGTCGCAGGTCGAACGAATCCTTGGCATCTCTATCGATGCTGATGAAGTAAAACGTATTCTACTGGCGCTTGGGAACACAGAAACCGAAAGTGACGACTGCTCACTCACCGTGACTCCGCCAACATGGCGTAGAGATTTAACTCGCGAAGCAGATTTACTCGAAGAAATTGCCCGTATCCATGGCTACGAAAAGATTCCGGAAGACGTTGGTGTGCCCATGGCAGCTTCCTTCAGAAGCGACTGGGATCGAGTGGCCTCCAAGCTACGTACGACCATGACGGCCATGGGTTTTGACGAATCCCTCACCGCAAGTGTCGTCCCTGCCGCCTGGACACAAACATACAGTCCCTGGTCCGTCGAAGCACCTCTACGGACACTTTCGCCGATGCTCAAAGGGGCTGACGCTCTTCGAACAAGCCTTGTGCCCAGCCTTCTGGAAGTGCGCCGCATTAACCAGTCTCTTGCGAACCCAAGTGTTGAACTATTTGAAACTGCCAAGATTTATCTGCCGGCCGATAGCGGTTTGCCGCAGGAACAATGGACGCTCGGGATCACTAGTGGGCACGGGTTCCAACATCTGAAAGGTGTCATCGAAACTGCCTTGCGTTCATTAAAAATCGATGCTCCGTTAACAGTGGAAACAGCGGAACAGGACTTACTCCACGCAGACTACTGTGCTTCACTCACTTTGAATGGTGAGCACTTCGGTTTCCTTGGTGAAGTCAATGAAGCCGGACTTAAAGCCTTCTCTTTACGCAGTCCGGCCAGTATTGCAGAGATCCGAATGGATTTGTTAGTACAGCATTCAACTCTCATCCCTCAGCATTCTCAACTAAGCAACTTCCCTGCAATTACGCGAGACCTGAATATTGTGCTCTCCGAATCCGTTCGCTGGGATGCTTTGGAGGCTAGTGTACGCAGTGCCGTCGACGCTGAACAACTTGAAGACGTTACGTATCAGGAAACCTATCGCGATCCTGCACGAGATGGAGCGGATGTCAAACGAGTGCTGTTCACGGTGAAGCTTCGCCGAAGCGACGAAACGATGACCAGTGAAGAGGCTGATGGTGTGCGAAGTGAGATTGTCACAGCCATCGAATCTCAGCTCGGTGGTAAACTTCTGGGTTAACCCCAGCAACTTTGATCGTAACTGGGCTTGCCTTAAAGCCCAATGTCCATCAAATTACCCCTCCGCTCGTCACTCTTATTTCTTGCAACCGTTACTGGGGATGCCATCCGCCTGTGTCATTTTATGTCCTATTGCTAGGGCTATTGTTCGCCCCAAACTCCAAAACTGATTCGCCAATCGTAGTTCACTTTACTGCACCATGGTGTTCAGCCTGCCAAAAAATGAAACCTGGCATCACCTCACTACAGCACGAAGGCTACGATATCCGGATCGTGGATGTCACAAAGAATGAGTCGCTGGTAAAACGTTATGGCGTCAAAACAATTCCAGCCACAGTGATCATACGAAAGGGCCAAATTGAAGATCGGCGAATTGGTTATCTAACAGCTCAAAGACTACGAACATTTATTGACTCCAAGAAGCCGACCAAAGAAAAACCCAAGGTGAGCCATTCCGTTACTACTATTTCCCGAGCTCCGATCATCGAGGGTTCCTTTGAAAAAGCATCCCATTCACGCTGGATGAGTGTCAACCGTGCGCGGATACAACCCTTCTCCGAAATGCTGCCTCCTTCGGTCGGACGCCAACTTGTACGCGCCACTGTTCGTATCAAATTAAAAGACAAGTCCGGCATTTCTTATGGCAGTGGAACGATCATTCATTCGCAACAGGGCGAGGCTCTGATTGCGACTTGCGGTCATCTGTTCCGCAATGGACAAGGCAAAACACCTATCGATGTCGACGTATTTTATCCGAGTGGTATACAACAAGTGAAGGGACGAGTACTCATCTATGATGCAGACGAATATGATGTGGCTCTTGTAACCATTCCTTTTGATGGCGGGATTACTCCAATCAAGCTCGCTCTTCCCGGTACGACGACGAAAGAACAACGCGTCATCTCATCAGGAAGCAATGGTGGAGCGAGGCCATCGCTTGAGCGAACGGTCATCAATTCAATTAACCGTTATGAAGGGCCGGACAATATTCAAATTCACGGCGCTCCGGCTGGTGGTCGCAGTGGCGGTGGCTTAGTCAATCAGGACGGCCTATTAATCGGGATTTGCAATGCTGCAGACCACGACGACAACGAAGGCTTTTATGTCAGCTCCCGGTATATCACACTGATGCTGCAACGACTGGGGATCGATGACTTAGTTCACGATCGGTAAATGAGGAACGTTACTTCGGCGCAGATTGGTTATCATTTTTTGAACTTGGATGCAGAGGAACATTCCGTATCGATAAATCTTAGAGGTCGATTCGTAACGGACGTTCAGCAACACGACCAACCTCTTCAGGACCACGACGTTGGCCATATTGCGGCCAGGCGGCCAGACCGTCAAGTTCGGGCATAAGTTCAACAAGCTGGCTCACGAGTGTTTCCGCCAAAGCATGCATCTTCGCAGATGCTGCTTCATCATGAATACTCATCGCGCTACGCATGATACGCACCATGGCCGCCCGCTTTTTAACTGGGTTATCCAGTGTGGACTCTGGTTCTTCAATGAGATTGACAACGGGAACATCCAAAGCTTTGCTCCATTTTGCCAATTCCGTGAGCGTCAGATTCGCCGTTGGTTTTTCCTGCTTACGAAGTGTACGAACATCGATGCCTGTCTGGCGGGCGACACTCCGCAGTGTCATTTCCTGTTGTTCGCGTACAAAAGCGATCCGGTTAACCGGGCGATCAGCCTGTTCCACTGGTAAGGAAAACTTCCGCGGATGACTCTGCCGTTTCGCTTTCACTTTATTGCGTTTCATCGAAGCAGGAGCCAAAGCGTCTAAAAGATTGAATTGAAGATCAGCAGTTGCCATGGGAACGCACCCTCTTTCGTTAGAAACCGGTTTTTTTACTACTCCCGTTAGACGCGCTATAGGCGCTGCGCGTTCCATGGAAAAATAAAAAAAACGTTAATTCTTTCCCAACCCTTAAAAACGGTCGCCATCGAAGCCCGTTTCACCTCCAAATTAACGACTATCTTCCTTAAAAAACAGCTCCTGCGTTCAGTTCGTTTCCTGTTTAACATGGTTACAAATCATGGGAGAACTCTTCATAATGAACAAACGAAAATTATCAAACTTTTGAGAATTCAATGTCTTCTGACGCTAACTTAAATAGCCCCGACTTTTCACGCAACAACGGATTATTACCGGCGATTGCACAGGACGCCGATTCCGGCAAAGTTCTGATGTTGGCCTGGATGAATGCCGAAGCCTATCAGGAAACACTTCGTACCGGACGGGGTGTTTACTTCAGCCGGAGCCGAAATAAGCTCTGGTACAAAGGTGAAGAAAGCGGGCATGTGCAGAAAGTTGTGCAATTACTTGTCGACTGCGACCGTGACGCCATTCTTATGCGAGTTCGCCAGCAAGGAGCCGCATGTCATGAAGGTTATGAAAGCTGCTTCTTTAGTGAAGTCACTGACAACGGCTTAAACATCATCGCAGAACGTTTAGTAAATCCCGACGATGTTTACAATAAATAATCCAAACCGAGGAAGGAATACAACCATGAGTGCTGATGCCAAAATCGAAGAACTAGGTCTGGAATTACCCCCTGCTCCAAAACCAGGCGGCGTCTACAAACCTATCGTGATCAGTGGCAACATGTGTTACGTATCGGGACATGGCCCACTTCGTCCCGATGGTACCATGTTTACTGGCCGCGTTGGTGATGATGTCGATCTAGAATACGGATATCAATCAGCTCGCCAAACCGGCCTGGCTATCCTTGCCACATTAAAAGCAAACTTAGGCAGCCTAGATCGGATAAATAAAGTTGTCAAAACTTTGGGAATGGTCAACTGCAGTCCGGACTTTGGTGAACAACCTAAGGTCATCAATGGATACAGCGATCTACTGGCTGAAGTTTTTGGACCTGACAATGGAGTGGGAGCACGAAGTGCTGTTGGCATGGGAGCCCTCCCTGGAAACATTACCACCGAAATTGAAGTCATTTTTGAATTGAATGACGAATAAGCAAACCAACTATCCACTTTTCGAACACCTTTGAGAACACGTATGGCAGACCCACGTAAAATCCTCGTAACCTCCGCATTGCCATATGCGAATGGCCCCATTCATATCGGGCACCTCGTGGAATACATCCAAACTGATATCTGGGTGAAATTCCAAAAGCTACGTGGCAACGAATGCATTTATCTGTGTGCTGACGATACACACGGTACAGCGATCATGATGAGTGCCCAGAAAACGGGCTGTACGGAAGAAGAATGGATTGCGGGAATCTCTGAAGAACACCAGCGCGACTTCGCCGGTTTTGGAATTGAATTTGATAATTATGGTAGCACGAACAGTCCCGAAAACTATGAGCTTTGCAAGCAGTTCTGGCAAGCTTTCCGGGATGCCGGTCTCGTCAAACAAGAAGCCGTCACCCAGCTTTTCGATAATGAAAAGGGAATTTTCCTGGCCGACCGGTTTGTTCGTGGAGCCTGCCCAAAATGTGGTGCGGAAGAGCAATACGGCGATAGCTGCGATCAGTGCGGAGCAACCTACAGCGCTCGTGAGATAGTTAATCCGGTCAGCACGCTTTCCGGCACGACACCTTCTGTAAAAACTGCGGACCACCTGTTCATTCAAATTGAAGAATTACATAGTTTCCTCGAGGAGTGGACTCAGTCCGGTGATCATCTGCAAAGTGAAATTGCTAATTATCTAAGGGGTCATTTTCTTAATGAACCTCTCCGCGACTGGGATGTATCACGACCTCAGCCATATTTTGGTTTTGAGATTCCTGACGCGGCGGGGCATTTTTGGTTTGTTTGGTTTGATGCCCCCATTGGTTACATGGCGTCGACAAAGCAATACTGTGACCGAACTGGTGATGATTTCGATCAATGGTGGAAAAACCCTGACACTGAAATTCATCATTTCATCGGCAAGGATATTACTTACTTTCATACCTTATTCTGGCCTGCGATGTTGAAGGTTGCCGAATTCACTCTGCCGACAAAAATTCATATCCATGGATTTCTGACGGTCGATGGCCGCAAGATGTCAAAGCGGGATGGCACGTTCGTCAAAGCCGAAACATTCCTAAAACATCTTAACCCGGCGGCACTTCGGTACTACTACGCAACAAAGCTCAATAACCGAGTCGAAGATCTGGATCTAAACCTCAAAGAATTCACGGTGAAGGTGAATACAGACTTGGTCGGCAAAGTCGTAAATCTGGCAAGTCGTACTGCGAAGTTCGTTCAGAGCCTTGGCTTGTCGGCCGAATATCCAGAAGACGGAGGTTTGTTCGATCGGGGGGCAGAAGCCGGGGAAGCCATTGCAACTGCATACGAAAACTGTGACTTTAATCGTGCCATGCGATTGATCATGGAATTGGCTGACCGGGCAAATCCATTTGTGGAGAACCGCGAACCCTGGAATCTCCGCAAAGATCCGGAGCGACAAACAGAATTACAGGACGTGTGTACTATTGCACTAAACCTATTCCGCCAGATCGCCATTTACTTACAACCGGTTCTACCGGAAATCGCAGAAAAGACGGGCTCTCTGCTAGGAGACCCAATCACGTCTTGGGAGCAGGCAGCCACTCCATTAACCGGAACCCCCGTTGCTAAATTTGAACACATGATGAAACGTATTGAAGAGAAAGATGTAGATGCCATGATCGATGAATCAAAAGAAGAAAACGCAGCAGCAGCCGCTGAAGCAAATGCCACTCAATACAATGACAGCGCTCAACCTTTAATTGACGAGCCACTTGCCGATGAGATCACCTTTGATGAATTCGTCAAAATCGACCTGCGAGTTGCTCGTGTCGTAAAAGCTGAACATGTGGAAGAAGCCAACAAGCTGCTCAAGTTGACCCTAAGTCTTGGCGGCAATGAAACTCGCCAGGTCTTTGCGGGCATTAAAAAAGCTTATGACCCCGAAGACCTTGAAGGGCGACTGGTCGTGATGGTCGCTAATCTGGCACCTCGAAAGATGCGGTTTGGAATAAGTGAAGGAATGATCACCGCCGCCGGTCCGGGTGGCGAGGATGTATTCATGCTAAACATTGATGAAGGCGCTCAGCCTGGACAACGCGTTCACTAGCTGCTATCCATCAGCTTCAGCCGCACCTAAGCGTTTGCCATCGGTGATGACAGTTACTGGCGGAAAGTCTTCTTTTACAAGATGACCTGTGACTTCCGATGCCGCATCCAAACCATGGTCATGCGGGCTATCAAATCGTACTGTGGCGTAATCAATATTGTTCTCTTCCTGGAATAAATGCAGGGTTTGTGTTGGGAACGCAAACTGAACTCCCAATCGCTGAGCAACACGCATAATATCTGTCAGTAATCGATGGCGTTCACGCAACTCCGTTGGCCAGTCCGTACACTCAAAGAACATATACAACAGAATATCGATGCTACTAGCCCCAAGATCATTTACATAAACCTGGGAATAATCCTTCCTCGTATAAGGGTGTCTACGAATAATCTCCCGGATCGCTTCACAAAATGCCTCCAATTGCTCGGGGGTCGTATCATACTGAACTCCCAGCTTCGTCGTAAACCTACGGAATTCTCGCTTGCCCATGTTATCCACCACGGCAGTGGTAAGGCGACTGTTCGGCAAAACGATCACTGAATTATAAAAAGTGCGAACGCGAGTACTTCTCATCCCAACATTTTCCACCGTCCCTTCGACCCCGTCCGAAACAATCCAGTCCCCAATTTCAAACGGTCGGTCTGCAAGAACCGTCAGAGAACCAAATAAATTGCTAAGCGTATCTTGTGACGCAAATGCCAGAGCAGCACCCCCAATTCCCAGACCGCCAATTAAAGCGGTTACATCTAATTGGAATACATCCGCAAACAGGACCAGCCCTATACAGATAGAAAATGCTTTCAGTGCTTTTCGCACCAGCGGAATCAGCAAATCATCAAACTTGGTCTCTGTACCTGCTGCTTTTCGGGTGATAACGTTCGCAATCCAGTCGATAAATCGGAAAGCGGTCCATACGGAAGCGACCACCGTAAAGAACTTAAGTGCCACGGTGACAATCAGCAACAGGCTTAATGGTAAGCCCAGACAAAACGCTCCCCAATACCACACAACTGCCTGCGTGAGTAAACCAACGGGCTTCCAAACTTTCCGCTCACGCTTTTGATCGTCCGGTGTATCACCCTCTTTCTGATCACGGCGAATCCCACGCACAAGGAGCGTCAGCAAATTACGCACACTGAGATCAGCTAAAAAACCAAAAAAGATTAGTGCCAGGCAGCCAATCCATTGGTAATCCGCTAAAAGAAAATGGGTTGTATGTAAGGCCTCTGGAAAAAGGTTCTTAAACCCTTCGGCCCAAGCTTCATGCAACTCAAGTGTTGAATTCACACTTAAATTTAGTTCTGTTTCATCCTGAGCTCGAACAAAATCAGGAAAGGTAAACATTCCCAACAAACTAATACAAAAAACAAGTTGCTTTAAGAATCGCATCGCAGACATCCCCACATAAATCGCTTATCTCGGGCAAAGTATAACCCTCCCGGCCACTTCAATAACAGGCTAATTAGCCCTGATGAAGCGTATAAGCCCAGCGAGAAAGAATCGTCTTACCAATAAGTACAGTCAGGCCGACCATAAAAATGCCCAGCAAAGTAGAGAGTAGAATACTTGCATAGAGCACCTCCACCTGGAAATTCTGATTACTCATAAAGATAAAATAACCTAGGCCTCGACTGTCTATATCGTGACCTGCCATATATTCACCCACAACGGCGCCGACAATTGTTAAGCCAGAGGAGATTCTGGCACCAGTTAAGAGATAAGGTATGGCATTCGGTAATTTTAGTTTGAATAACAAATCGGAACGGCTGGCCTGATACAAATGCATCAGCTCTGTTAAACCGGCATCAACCGTCGTCAGGCCCGTGGTCACATTGGTCACCACGGGAAAAACACTAATCACCGTCACGATGACGACCACACTACTCAATCCTCCACCAAACCAAATAATCACCAAAGGAGCGATCGCAACGATGGGAACCGTTTGCAGCAATATCATATAAGGATAAATACTCTGTTTCGCTATTTTCGATAGGGAGAAGACCAATGCGAGCGTCACCCCCAGACAGATCGATATAGCAAAACCGCTTAATGCCGCGAAACCAGTGACGAGCGTCGCTTTCAATAGATCATCTATCTTCTTCCAGCTTTCCTCCGCAATTTCCAACGGACTGGGAAGAATAATTCGTTTGATTTCGAACAGGTAGTCCGCTAACTGCCAAACCAACAGCACGACAATCAGGAACAGCACTGGCAGCAAAAATTGGCGAATGTCATTACGGATCATTGCATCGCCTCCTGCAACCGCTGAGTCACTTCATTAACCTGAGAAATATACGAAGCTGACCCTCGTAAATCCGGTGTCCTCTCCCGAGGCAACGATATCTCTAAATCACTAACAATGGCCCCTCCAGAATTCATGATCAGGATTCTATCACTGAGATACACTGCCTCCGAGACATTATGAGTGACAAACAAAGTAGTCAACTGCTGGGTTTGGCAAATCTCATGAATCAGTTGATTTAGTTGTTGGCGAAGCAATTCATCGAGTGCTGCAAACGGCTCATCCATAAAGAGGATATCAGGTTGCGTTACTAATGCACGCGCCATCGACACTCTCATTCGCATACCGCCGGACAACTGGCGAGGAAATTTAGTGAGATCTTCTGAGTTTAATCCGACGCACTCAATCGTTTCCTGAATGGAGGTCATCTCAATCCGTGACCGTCCCCCGTCACTGCTACCCTTAAGTTCCAGCGGTAAAACTACGTTGTCACGAACTGTTCGCCAGGGCATGAGCGTCGGATCCTGAAAAACAAAAGCTGGCGTCTTGAAATCCGTTACAAATTTTTCGGCCGTGCCTTCAATTAAGCCCGCTAATGCACGTAATAAAGTTGATTTCCCACATCCGGAAGGGCCAACAATTGAACACCATTGAGCCTCCGGAATTTGCAAAGACAGATCGCGCAGAATATGACTTTCACCTAGCGTGACATTCAGGGATGAAAGTTCGATAATATTTTTCACAAATTTGGCGATCTGGGAGGGAAGACGGGAACGGATTTCTGGTCACCTGCTTTTATAATAGACAACGTTGTACATTTGTTGACAACTAACTTACACCAGCATTCCTATTTACTTGTCTTCCTGATAATGACTCAAATCCCTAATCTCCCGAAACAGATTCTCGTTCAAGGCTCGATTCCTGAGGCGTTTGATCGATCTTTATTGGGAGTCATTATCGTTGACCATGGGTCGAGACGGGACGAGAGTAACATTTACGTAAAAGAAATGGCTCGTCTATTTCAACATTATGCCGACATCAAAATCGTAGAGCCAGCCCATATGGAGTTAGCTTCACCGGATATCAATGCTGCCTATCGAGCCTGCGTGGCACAGGGCGCTCAGTACATTGTTGTGCATCCCTATTTCCTCGCTCCTGGCCGCCATTGGCATAAGGATATTCCGGAATTAGCTCGAACGGCGGCCTGTAATCATCCGGAAACCAGCTGCGTTGTCACGCCTCCCCTTGGAATTCATAAGTCCATCGTAGATGTGATGGCAACAAGAATCATGGACGCTCTTCCTTCTACTGATAATCCAAATGAATAAATACAACTCACTCCTAGTTCTGACCGCTTTTCTAATTTTTAGCGGATGTCAAACCGAGGATCAGCCGATTCCTCGGACCAATACTAATAACAATGCGGTACCGTTGACAAAGGTAACGTTACAGCTCAATTGGTTTCCTGAAGCAGAGCATGGTGGTTATTACGCAGCTCTCATCCACGGTGCCTATGAAGACGAGGGGCTGGATGTTGAAATCATCGGTGGTGGTCCCAACAGTCCCGTCATTCAAAAGCTTGTCGCGGGGCAGGCGGACTTTATTGTCGGCAATGCTGACCAAGTACTAACGAGCCGAGCGAAGGATTCGAATGCGGTCGCTTTGTTTGCTCCGCTCCAAACAAGCCCACGTTGCATTATGGTTCACGAAAGCTCGGGGGTTGATTCACTTGCCGAACTAAATGATATGACACTAGGTATAAGTGCAGGCCGCGCCTTCGCTTTGTACATGCAAAAACACCTTCCCCTGAAAAACGTTAAGTTCGTTGGCTATCCGGGCAGTCCGGCGGTATTTTTAAGTAATGAAAATTATGGACAACAGGCCTACGTGTTCAGCGAACCCTTCGTGGCAAGAAGGTCCGGGAGCAATCCGAAAGTTTTGATGGTCTCTGACTTGGGTTATAACCCGTACACCAGCCTGCTCATCACGACGCAGGAAACCGTCGACTCTAACAAAGACCTCATCGATCGGATGATACGGGCCAGCAAGAAAGGGTGGATTAAGTACCTTGAAGATTCAACAACAACTGATCAGCATATCCATGCTCTTAACGAAGAAATGGATTTGGAAATCCTCGCGTTTGGTGCAAACACTTTAAAAGAGTTATGTTTGCCGGATGGCATGAGCACGGATGCGCTTGGCAATATGACGCTCGAACGCTGGCGCCAGTTACGCGATCAACTAATTGAGCTGGAATTAATTGATCCATCTGTCGATGCCAATGCTGCCTTCCTCAAATAGATAGGGCTTACCCATTACTCAAGCTTCGAATTGCTTGGATTCCCTACGGCTAATACGGTATTATCAAGGCTGTAAACACGCGTATTTTTGGAACACTTCGATGAATTCTCTCTACCTTATTGCTGATACCTCCCCTGTTCAGATAGCAGGCCTTGCCATTGTTGTCATTCTCATGCTCGGCCTCATCTTCGTGACGCTCAGATACGGATCGTTATGGTGGGAAGGGTATAACTGTGGAGCTCAAATTGGCTTGATTGAATTAGTGATCATGGGCCTTCGCCAGGTTAATCAAAAAGCGATCATGAAGGCGAAAATCAAAGCGGTTCAGGCGCAGTTAAAAACGGAGCGGGACCTCACTAAAGGCGCGAGCTTTGATGGCACCTTTGTGACCACCAATAGTCTGGAGGCACATTATCTTGCTGGCGGCAATGTAGGCAATATCATTGAAGCGTTGGTCGCTTCCAAGAACGCCGGCATCTCACTTGAATTTGATCAAGCAGCGGCGATTGATCTGGCCGGCCGTGATGTAGTGGAAGCTGTCCGTACCAGTGTCGACCCAAAGGTCATTAGCTGCCCCGATCCCCAACGTAGTGGTAAAGAATATCTCAGTGCCGTGGCCAAGGATGGTGTCGAGCTGAAAGTGCATGCCCAAGTCACCGTTCGTACCAATCTTGAACAATTGATCGGCGGTGCAACCGAGGAGACTATTATCGCCCGAGTGGGGGAAAGTATTATCTCGGCAATTGGTTCAGCCACATTACACTCTGATGTGCTCCAGAACCCTGGCATGATTACTAAAGCTGTGCTGGAACGAGGCTTGGATTCACAGACTGCCTTTGAAATTGTCTCGATCGATATCGCGGGAGCCGTCGTTGGTGAAAACATTGGTTCACGTCTGCAGGTTGATCAGGCTGCAGCGGATACTCGTGTTGCCCGTGCTAAAGCTGAACAGCGACGTGCCGAAGCTATCGCTGTAGAACAGGAGCAAAAAGCGGAAGTTATTGGTAAACAAGCTACTCTCATCCTGGCAGAAGCCGAAGTGCCTAAGGCCATGGCCGAAGCCTTCCGTACCGGAAATATTGAAACTCAAGGTAAATAACGTGTCCTCAATAAGAACTCTCTTTTGGGCAGCTTTCTGTCCAATCCTACTCACCACTATGACGAATGCAGATGAACTCACCAACGCTCAGCAAAACTTGCTGAAAACGTTTCACAATGAATTCGTTTTGATCACCCCGGGACAAGGCAAGTTCCCCAAGTCCTATGAAATGGGTGGCGAGGTGGAAACGGAAACGCCGAAACACAAAGTCCGCTTTGGATATTCCTTCTATGTGGCTAAATATGAAGTGCCGCAAAATTTATGGGAGGCGGTTATGGGCAGCAATCCTTCTCGCTGGAAAGGTCCTCGCAATTCCGTCGAAGAACTAACGTTCAATGATGCCCAAAGGTTCTGTATTACGGCAACCAGAATGATGCGAACGGCGAAGCTAATCAGCAAAGATCAGGAGATCCGCCTGCCTTCGGAAGCCGAGTGGGAATATTTTGCTCGTGCGGGAACCAAGACTCTCTACAGTTTTGGTGACGACGAAAAGTTGCTTGGTGACTACGGCTGGTTTACCGGTAATGCTGCCGGAAACGACCCGCCTGTTGGCGCAAAAAAGCCAAATGCCTGGGGACTGTATGACATACACGGATACTTATGGGAATGGTGTACCGATACGGGAAGCGAATCTTATACGAATGCCCCCAACGACGGCAGTGCCCATATCGAAAAGGATGGAAAGACACGCATTCTGCGCGGCGGTAGTTGGAAAGACAAAGCCGACAAACTCACGAGTAGTTATCGCTCTGTTGTTCCAGCAGAATTAACCGACGATGCCGTCGGTCTGCGTTGTATTCTCACCAAGAAATAAATCCGATCCTTCGATCGACGCGATCTGCTCGATCACCATGACGGGAAAGATTTCGATTTACCACGCCAAGCTGACCATTAGCGTTTCGCATTGGTTGCGAAATTTAAGATCCGGACTGCTGAGCCCCGACTTTGTGCATCCCGAGATGAATCGATACGCACGGTGATCGTATGTCGACCAGCCTTCAAGCCTTCAGCTAACATGACAGTACGTGGATAGTGAAGCCCTCTGCTATGACGATGAAAGAGGTTGACTGTATGCTGCGTCTCGTTGCCATCTACGTGAACCTCTAATACTCCCGCGTCCGGTCCGGCTAAGACATACGCACCAAGCGAGGTCCCTTCGAACGTGTATTTGAATTCACTTTGTACTGTTTCACCGTGCAATAACTGCAACCCTGCAAATTGCTGCCTGAAGCCGCCTGGGATATCCGTCCAGTCCGGAACGGACACTTTCCAATGCCCATCATACTTCGCCGCAACGGGATCAGCGAGTTGCCCCCATACATAGCTACCATCATCCATTAGCTTTTCCGGAGTTGGGTGGACAACCATTTTGTCTACGTTTTTAGCCCACCCGCGAGCCAGCAACTTCCTGATCATCGCCGTACAAATGGCGTTTCCATAGGGCTTTGGGTGCACTCCCCCATACAAGTCCCAGGTCGTTTTTTCGTCATCAATCAACTCCACCAGTTCGGCGCAAAGATTATTAGTTGAAATCTGATAGTGCCCACACACTCGATTATGTGCCACTATCGAGATCGGGGTCTCACCATTACGAATCGAATCCATCATCGATTGATTGGCAAAATGCGTCACAATAACATCCGCCTTTGGGTTGTGCCGACGTACTTGAGCCAGAAGTCCTTCCATGCCCCGGATAGCGTGTGTCATATCATGTCCTGCGTCCTGATCGTCATTCACCGCAAACTCAATGAAAAGCAAGTCCACATCACCTTTTGACAAGACATCCCGCGTCAACCGATGGGCACCGGTCACCGAACAGGTAGATGATATCCCGGCATTCGTAAACGCAAACTCTGTATCGGGGAATCGCTGTTCCAGAAATGCGCTTACCATGGGGCGATAACCGTTCATTTGGGTGATGCTGCCACCAATGAAAGCAACATGCCCTTTACCGGACTGTTCAAACACCAACTTACTATTAGTCAGACTACCCCGCAGGTGAATGTTGCCGGAGGATACCTCCGGAATATCCTGAGCAGAACAATCAACGACACTCAACATTAGAACGCAAATCGTTAGAAGCTTTTCCGGGAATCGCATTAGGCCAAAATATCCTCGACTACTTTAGCTTCTTCGTTGACGGTCAATTTCTGCTCCTGACCATTGTGAAGATAATACAGATCTTTGTGGTCAATTCCAAACAACTTAAGAATCGTCGCCTGATAGTCGTTTGGATTAACAATATTCTCTGCCGCCTTATGCCCAACCTCGTCGGATTGACCATAGGTAGTACCTGGCTTAATCCCGCCGCCGGCCAACCAGGTGCTAAAGCCCTGGCCGTTGTGATCGCGGCCACCGGTTTTCGGATCACCTTCAACTACCGGTAGCCTGCCGATTTCACCACCCCAATGAACAAGTACTTCATCCAACATGCCCCGCTGCTTTAGGTCTTTTACCAGAGCAGCAGATGGCTTATCTGTCTTCAGACAGGCCGATGGCAAGGAGGTGTGGAGGGAATTGTGATTATCCCAGGGTTGGCCGGCATGAAACAATTGTACAAATCGAACTCCGCGTTCCACTAAACGCCTGGCAATCAGGCAGCGTGTACCGTATTCTCTCGTGGCTTCTTCGTCGATACCGTAAAGCTTATGAGTGGCTTCTGTTTCGTGTGAAATGTCCAATGCTTCACGGGCGGCATCCTGCATTCGAGCAGCAAGCTCATAGCTTGCAATCCGGGCTTCCAATTCATGTTCACCGGGATGGTTTTCGGCATGGCGACGATTGAGTTTACCCAGAAAATTCAAATTCGACGCCTGGACACTGCCGCGAAGATGCTCTGGAGCATCAAGATTGAGAATGCGTGGCTCTTTTGGCCGGAGTACGGTTCCCTGATAAATCGACGGCATCCAACCATTGGACCAGTTGTGCGTCGAATCGACTGGATGACCGCCAGGATCGGTAAGTACCATGTACGCTGGCAGATTCTGAGTTTCGCTACCTAATGCATACGTAATCCAGCTACCCAGAGCAGGGCGGCCCGTCACACCAGCAATCCCGGCATTCATGTACCGAATTGAGACTTCGTGGCCGTTAAAGCCGGTATGCATCGAACGGATCAGGCAAATATCGTCCGCTATCGATCCGATATGAGGAATCAATTCCGACATTGCCGTGCCGGCTTCGCCATGTTTGCGAAACTTAAACGGCGTACCTTTTAATACTTTGGTGGCCCGCTTGATAAAGCTAAACCCAATATCGCCGTCGTATGTCTTACCATCCAGTCTGGTTAGTTCCGGCTTAGGATCGAACAAGTCCATATGCGACGGACCGCCGTGCTGAAACAGCGAAATCATCGCCTTGGCTTTCGGCTCGAAGTGAGGCTGCTTTGAAAGCAAATCGAATTTTTGAGGCTCAAGTTTCACATTACGAGGAACGCCTAACAGCTTTTCTTCCTGCATCAGCGTCGCCAGTGCTACCATGCCTAAGCCCATGGCATTCTCGCGTAAAAAACCCCGTCGGGTGAAACCAGTTTGATTACCTTGTTCGGTCATTGTCTCATTCCATATAAAGGAACTGATTTGAGGTCAGCAATGCCTGACAATAATTCGTCATCGCCTGCTCAAATGGTGATTCATTTTTAGAAGCAATCAGCAATACCACCTGTTGCTCAATAAACTCAATCGAATACTGTACTTCTTCGCGTGTAGGTGCACGGCCATACGCCAACTGCCATCCGTATGCTATTTGTTCGGCAATCGTAGCGTTCAGCTCATATTCACTCTTATCTAACGGTCCGTGGAACTCTTTATCTGAAACCCAGACGGTAGCGATGTCTGATTCCAACTGGGTGATGGTGTAAACGTTAGAGAAACTATCGGACGTATAGTTTTCAACCATATCCACAACCGCATCAATTCTATCCCCGGCCTCTACATCAACGATCACATCATAATCCACGCCACCTGTTTTTGCCGACCACTGTCCCGCTTGGCCTAAACGACTACTATAAAGCGTGAGGCGTACTCCATCGCCATTATCAGATGGGTGATGAAGCTTGCCCTTGATTTGGATTTTGCCGGTGATCGGCGATGTCCATCGACGAATTGGACTTAAGCCTTTGGATGCCGTATGACCGGAGGTATGGTTTAGGAACGAGAATCCTATCTTGTCATCCGGAAGTTTCTCTCCGCCCTTCCATGTATTACCGCCAAAAAACGGGAAATGCGTGAATGCTACCTTAGCAAGTTCACCTTCTGTAGCATCACCAATTTCACCATATCCATAAGACCAGGGATTTGAATTTTCCAACGCATTCTCGCCTAGCTCAACGTTTAATCCCTCGATGACAGATGATTCTGTTTTTCCTTGTGCTTCCTGATTCAAACGAACCGCAAACGAACCAGCGAACTTAAGGATAAAATCACTATTCATCATCATTAGTGATTGAGTAGCAACGGTTGAGTTGTCACGCTTGGTACAGTTGATTTCCATCGCCGGTGCATCGAAGGCTTTCAACAGTGCAACTGGTTCGGTTCGTTTCATTTGCAGATAGATACTGCGACGTTGAGTATCACCGTTGATAATCACCTGACCTGATGTGTCCTTACCAACCATGACGGGGGCCCCAAATGAGGTGCTGTCCAACTTACCACTAACTGCTAAAATCGAATCTCTGATAGCTTCGGCATCCAGACGCTTTACCGGGAAGTGCGAGTAAAGCTGATTCCCTCCATCAATCTGATCCGCATCAGGGGTACGTTTGGATTGCTGCCTATAAACCGTTGACGTCATAATGACACGATGCAGATGCTTGAGGCTCCACCCTTTTGCCATAAACTCATCTGCCAGCCAGTCCAGAGTCTCCGGTTGTGTCGGCAATGATCCCAGATGACCAAATTCTCCGGGCGTATCAACGATGCCCGTCCCAAAATGATGCATCCAGAAGCGATTAACCAGCACCCTCGCGACCAAAGGGTGTCGACCGCTGGTTAGCCAGCGAGCATACTGCAGGCGTCTTCCAGTGGTTACAGCACCTTCAGGATTGTCTTTGATTACAAACGGGCTGTCCGATGGAGCAGCGACCGTTAATCCGCCAGGATTTATTTCCTGTTGTGGCTGTCGGTAATCACCTCGATAGAACAGAAAGGTCGGATCTACCTCAGGCATCTGCTTCGTTAAAGCTCGTATATATTCATGAACTGGCTTGGTAGCACGCAATGTCCCGATGTCAGCATCCAGCTTTTTAAGTTCATCTGCATGTCCCTGATTGTATTGATAGAGCACACCTGTACTTAGATTCCCTATATTGGGATTGGTAGCTAATAATTCTTTCTGCTCATCTGTACGCTTATCCCCCGCGGTTCGATATGCTGTCTCCAGTGGTTCCCGCAAAGAGGCCTCTATTTTTTCAAGTTCTGCTGCTAACGCTAAATCCATATACTCGGTTTGTTTAGCATTTCTTGCGGTCACCATCTCCTGAGCCTTGGCTTCAATCTCAGCGGCCTTCTCATGGTCTTCATCGGTATACAGGGAAACCGCCCGATTACCGGGTACATTCCATCGTTTCGGATTCAGCGTGGGTTCAAAAACAGCCCGCAACCGATAATAATCCTTTTGGGAAATCGGGTCATATCGATGATCATGACACTGCGCACATCCAACGGACATACCGAGTAGTCCCGTGGAGACAATCTTGACCGTATCAATCACAACCTGATTTCGCGTTTCTTCATTATTCGACTGACCGGTTCCATCCGCAGCCATTCGCAAGTAACCGGTGGCCGTTAGCTTATCGATTTCCTGAGTGGTCATATTTTTATAAGGCGGCTCAACAAGTTCGTCTCCGGCGAGTTGCCAGATAATAAACTGATCAAAGGGCATATCACTGCCTATAGCCCGAATCACCCAGTCTCGGTACTTATATGCCCACTGTCGATTGGCATCGCTATTAGTGGCTCCCTCTGAATCTGCATATCCGGCCACATCCAGCCAGTGACGTCCCCACCGCTCACCATATCGAGGGCTGTCTAATAAACGATCAATAACCTGACTCCAGGCTTCCGGGCTCTCGTCCGCTAAAAACGCATTCAGTTCTTCGTGGGTCGGCGGCAGGCCTGTCAGTGCAAGTGATGCGCGGCGCAGCAACGTTTCTTTATCTGCTTCAGGTGCAAATGTCAGCCCTTTCTTCTCCAAGCGGGACAGTAAGAGCGCGTCGACAGGCGTTCGTACACGGTCTACATTTTTTACCACCGGTACCAGCGGACGATCAATTGGCTGAAACGCCCAGTACGATCGCTCTTCAGGAGTAATTCCCAGTCCTGGGCCAATCGTAGCCGGTTCAGGACGAGCCGTTTTAGCCCCCTGCTGGATCCACTGACGGATGGTCGCGATCTGCTCATCCGGTACACGGTGCGAGCCCGGAGGCATTTCTCCGGTAACAATGCGTTCCAGTAAATAACTTTCCTCCGGCTTCCCTTTTACTAATGCCGGACCAAGCTCGCCGCCTTTTTCCATTAACCGCACTAAACGCAGATCCAGAGCGCCCTTTACCTCGTTTTCAGCACCATGACAATCGTAGCAATGGGCCCGGAAGATCGGACGGATATGTTTCTCAAATGTTAATCCTTCGTCGGCGTTCGTAACGATCGGAACACTCAATAAAAGAGCCATCAATATAAAACAATGATGTCTGTTCATAACAAAAGCAGCCCAGGATAGGTAAGGCGAGGCGGGAATAAGCGTAGAGCTTCTTAACTTCTATTTTAGGTCAAAATGCCCTTTTCTGCACTCAGGAAATGACTTTCCGGCTATTCTTCATGGCTGCATTCCAGACAATCAAGACCCTTGCCATTGCGCATCATAATAGCAACATGAGACAGGAGGTCTATTGAATGATGCCCGCTTAGTTTTTACGGTGATCCCAATGTTTGTAAAGCAACTCTGTCAATTCTTTTAAGATTTCGGGATTCGTCGTCGCACGATTATCTGTTTCAGCCGGATCGACCCTCAGATTGTAAAGTTGGGGTCCTGAATCCCGTTCAGGATGAGACCAGTTATAGCGATTCACGATGCCATCATACGACAACAACAACTTCCAATCTCCTTGAATCACATAACGATAAAGCAACGTTTTTGTAGGGTCATTTAGATCAGCAATGTCATGAGCGTAAGACTCTCCAAACAACGCTGGGTGAGGCGCGGTACGCCCCTGGGCAACGTCGACGAGATTCTTACCGTACATATGTTCTTTTTTCTCAAGCCCCGCAAGCTCCAGAATGGTCGGAGCGATATCAATCGAGCTTACGAGTTGACTTCGTCTTCCCGGACGCACTTGGCCAGGCCAACGAACCATGATCGGCGTACGAATACCCCCTTCATTAGCCGACTGTTTTGACCTGGGAGCGTAAGATGACCGCCAGGCGGAGCCAAGATCCATGTTAGGAGTCCGTTGGATCCATCCATTATCTGTCACATAAATAATCACCGTGTTCTTTCGCAAACCTTCGTCATCAATGATATCGAGCAACTGACCACATGTTTCATCGAACCATTCACACATCGCGTAATATTTTGCCAATTGAATAGGCCGACCTTCCTCTCGGTATTTCACCAATAAACGCTCCGGTGGATTGTGTGGGGTATGCGGCAGGAATGGAGCGTACCAAACAAAGAACGGCTTTTCCTGAACTTTCGCCTCCTTAATGAAATTGTGAACCGGTTCCATACCCTGTCGGCCAATTTGTAATCCAACATCGCCATGACGACCTCCTCGCTTTGGATCACCATGAGTCATACCATGGGTAAACCCGCCTCGTGAATAATGGCCTTCCCACCACTTGCCACTCTGATGGCTCAGGTAGCCCTTCTCCTGTAACATCCGGGGAACCGTGTCAATCCGATCAATATTAGCAATCAATTGATTCCTCAATTCCTGATAAGCACCAGGCTTCGCATCCGGCCCCAACGGAGTAGGGTCATTACCCGTTATCTTATGGTGTCGAGGGTAAAGACCTGACACTAGTGTCGCCAAAGAGCTTCTGCATAATGCTTGTGGAACATAACCCCGGGTGAAGGTTGCGCTTTCACGGGCAAGCTGATCAATCCGTGGCGTCTTGATGACAGGATGAGCCAAAAAACTATAATCCGTCCACGCCTGATCATCAGAGATAATCAAAACAACATTCGGGTTCGCAGGCAACTTTGGTTTAGGCTTAGCCTTGGCGGATGGAATGGGAGGCGTGGGTTTTGCTGGCTGTGTTTTCTTTTCTTCCTCGGCCTTTTCGCGTAAATACCTATTCGTAGGAATCAATTTATAGCTATATTCCCCTCCATATGAATCCCGCAATTCAAGACAACGATCCCGCATCTTCTTTAACTGCGACTTGTGGGCTGGGGCATCGGCGAGATTTGTTAGCTGATCCGGATCCGACTCAAGGTCATGTAGAAATTCAAAATCATCCTGAAAATAATTGGCATAAACCCAACGCTGACCACGAACTCCTTCCCACTTAGGTATCCGGCCGGGAACATCCATCAAATGTTCACAAAAGAAGTCAGTGCGCCATTTCTTAGGGGTCTTCCCCGAGACCAAACCACCAAGAGCCTCACCTTGATACTGTTTAGGCAACTCAATCCCAGCAGCCCGAACAAACGTGCTGGCAAGGTCCAGGTTTAGCACGACTTCATCCCGAACCTGGCCTTTAACATCCTCCTTTACTCGGGGGTCAGCGATAATCATCGGCACACGCAAAGACTCTTCGTAGTGAGACCACTTTCCCGCAAAGCCTCGCTGAGCCATGTAATACCCGTTATCACCGGTGTAGATGACAATCGTATTTTCATCCAGGTTGAGTTCTTCCAATGTATCGATAACGCGACCAACAACATGATCGATGCCGCTTAACATACGGTAATAGGAGCGGATATTTTTTTCGTATTTCTCCTGGGTATCCCACCGCCAAAAGAAGCGTTCTCGATTCAGACTTTCGCGTAAAAATTCCGGTTGACTCGCAAATATCTCAGGAGCATTCAAACGGGGGGGAGAAATCTCTATATCTTCGTACATCCCGTCCATGACTTTTGGCCAGGGAAAATGGTCTACTTGATCACTATCTTCGGCATGGGTGGCATTAAAGCTAACAGATAGCATGAACGGCTCATCTTTGTTTGCCTTGATAAATTGAATGGCCGCATCACCGGAAAGCTGCGTCGTGTGGCGAACTGAACCATCCGGCTGCTGTTTAAAGTATTTATTACGATTTATCGGCTGGAAGAAATCAAACGCTTGCTTGGTTCCTCCAGTAAATCCGACGCCGAACTTACCAACAAACCCTGTTTTGTACCCGGCGTTCTTCATCACCACCGGATAAGAATGTGCCACGAGGTCCTGAGCGATCGCTGGCGTCCCAAACGTATAGTGATGACTCCGCTCAACCAGCCCTGTAAAAATCGTCGCCCTACTGGCGGCACAAATAGAGGTCGTGACAAATGCATTGGTAAACCGGGTTCCGCGCGCAGCGAGCTTATCAAGGTTAGGTGTCTTTACAAACGGATGGCCATAACATCCCAATTGATCATTGCGTTGATCGTCAGCTAAAAAAAACACAATATTCGGACGCGCCTTTTCGTCTGCGGCCTGCAAGGGGCCCGACACGAAAGAAAGCGACGCTAGAGACATTAGTAAAATTCGTTGTAGATATTTGTTCATCTTTGAATAGTATCTTTTGATAAAGAACCTATGAAATAAAAAACACTCGCTCGCTATTGGCTTGATCCAACACCGAGGAGTGTCTTTAATTGAGCTGATAAAATTAGCTAATGGTCAGGCGTTGTTTCCAATCGCCGTGATATTCACGCTGCCACAATGCCATCGCTTCTTTATCATTAAGAATATGACCATTGCTCGTATCGCATGCAAGCATACGACCCACACGCTGTGAAATATTTCCGAGATGGCAAAGTAGAGTACTGCGATGACCAATTTCAATTTCAGCATGTAAGCTTTCCGGGGCGTTATTTCGAATCGCTTTAATCAAATTATCTACATGCTCAGGTTGGCCCTGACCACCAGAAACACGCTTCACTTCCTTATTGCCACGATCGTAAATCACGTAACCACCGCCGCCAAGGAATTCAACCATCCCATTATCACCAAAAACTTTCACAAAGCCTGAGCCATTGCGGTTACAACTACTGCCTTGCCAGGTGATTTGAGATTCATTTTCGAATTCGAAAGAAACAACATGCGTATCGGGGGTTTCCTGATCATCATCAAAGTAGTAGCGTCCGCCAGTTGAACTAACCGTTGTCGGAAATTCGACCTGCAATGCCCAACGAGCGATGTCGAGTGAGTGAATCCCATTGTTGCCAAGTTCCCCATTGCCATAGAACCAACGCCAATGCCAATTGTAATGCACTAGATTATCAATATATTCGCGCCGTGGAATGGGCCCCTGCCAACGTTCATAATCTAAATACTCCGGAACCTGGGCAGGTTTACCGGAGCCGATTGAGGCGCGGGCACTGAAATAAACACATCGTGCGGAGTGAACTTTCCCAATGCCTCCACCATGAATGAACTCGACGCCTTCGCGATAAGTCGGGGCACTACGTCGCTGAGTCCCGATCTGGACACAAACTTTATTTTTGCGAGCAGCCGCAATCTGCATTTCACCTTCCCAGGGATTCTGGCAACACGGCTTTTCAACATAAACATGCTTGCCTGCTTCTGCCGCAACAATTGTGGTGGGAGCATGCCAGTGATTGGGAGCTGCACAAGCGACAATATCTACTTCGTCATCTTCAATAAATGTTTCCCATGTGGTGATGGCCTGTGGCCGATATCCCACTTTGCCTTCCAATTCCTCAGCGGCACGTTCCGCACGGTTCTTATCCACATCACAAACGTATTTAATAATGCAGTCACTGTGCTTTGCGAATGTGTCTGCTAGACTCCGCCCTCGACTCAGGCCCATGATAGCAACCGCTAGTTTCTTTTCGTCAGCATTTGCTTTCACCGTAGGTGACATCGTTGTTGCGGCAGCAGTCACTGCTCCGGCGGCAATAAAATCACGACGTTTTAAGTTTTGTTTCTGCGCGTCATCAGACATAGCATACCCCTAAGGATTGAAATAATTTACCAAACGCAAAAGAACGGTCGGCTCTTAGCCCATCAACTCCCGGATGGGAGTTGGGTCGCTTACCAAGTGGGTTGGACGACCTTGTGGCGTATATAGAATTTTACCCGGGTCGATGCCGAGTTTCGAGTAAACAGTTGCAACAAAATTCTCTGGACTCTTTACATTTTCAATCGCCGAATATCCTTTGCGGTCTGTCGCTCCGACAACAACACCGCCAGGGATACCGCCACCAGCCATTAAGACGCTCATGGCGTTAGCCCAGTGGTCACGACCGGGCGTTGTCTGGCCGGAAAGAGTTGAAATCTTTGGCGTGCGACCAAATTCACCCAATGCCAAAACCAGAGTATCTTCCAGCATGCCTCGCTCATCCAGGTCGGTGATAAGTGCGGCAACGCTTTGGTCCCAACTTGGCAGACGTGTTTTACATGTGCCGAAAATGTTACTGTGGTGATCCCAGCCACCGTCATAAACCGTTACAAACGGAACGCCGGCTTCAACAAGTCGGCGAGCTAATAGACAACGTTGACCAAATGAATTACGGTAATACTTGTCACGCATCTCGTCGGTTTCTTGAGAAATATCAAATGCCTGTTGAGCGTCCGGAGACAGTACAAGGCTCATCCCTTGCTCATAATACTCATCAATCGCCACGGCCGGATCCCCAGACGCTTTATCGTTGAAACGCTTCATGCGATCTAGCATACTTCGCACATTTGATTTTGATTTGAACTGGCCATCCGTTAAACCGCCGGGGATAGCCACATCACGCACACGAAAACTGCTGCCGTTCGGATCGTTCGCGACAACGAAAGGTGCATGGTTAGCCCCTAAGAAATTCGGGCCCCCACTACGCGTCATTCGCGGCATTGAAAAGTAGTTTGGGAGAGCCGACTTGGTTCCAAGTTCATGGCTCGCCACGCTTCCCATACTTGGATGGAAACTTACAAAGGCCCCGCAACCAACGGGGATACGAGGCGGTGCGCCGGTCATCATGTAATGATTGCCGGCACCATGATTTCCCTGGTTGTGTCTAATCGACCGAATCATTGCAAACTTATCACTGATTGCAGCAAGCTTCGTCATATGCTCGGAATAGTGAACACCAGAATTGGTCGTTTGGCATGTACCGAATTCGCCGCGAATTTCTGCGGGTGCATCCGGCTTCGGGTCGAACATTTCGAAGTGCGTAGGGCCGCCGTCCATCCAAATCAGGATACAACGCTTTGCTGTACCCGTCGCCGGACTGCCTGCCTTAGCCTGTGCTTTCAAACGAAGTGAATCGGTGAAACTGAGACCAGCACCGAACATCCCCCCCAATCCGAGCTTCAGAGTATGGCGTCTTGTAATACCTTCGCAATTGGAATATCTCATGGATTGTTTTTCACTAAAACCTAATGACTACTGTTCTCTTTTCAATAATACCTCACAGATAAAACCTGTGAAATACAAATCACCGTACCAGATCAATCTTATCCTCAGCCGTATGCGTACCTTGGGAATTTCGAATGGTCGCCCGCAGTATCATAGGCGCGTTTAACACTGTATCTACAGTATCGGCAAACTGAATTTCAATCAGACCATCCTTCTGCTCTGCCGAAACAGAAACGGGGGTAGCGGACACCCCTTTTAGGTGGTTCGGCAAAACGATTTCAACGGTAGCATCGCCTTTAAGCACACCCCGATTAATTGAAAACGGCAATAGTTGCTTACCTCCCGGTTGGAATTTCACCGATTCAATGACGCTTGTAATGGACGACAAAGATGGCGAGATAAAGCATATAATCTGATCGTTTTGCGCTCCTGACGAATGGCTTACACGATGTCGGGTTCCATCATGATCCGTAATCATTGCAGACCCGCAGACGACCATCCGCGCCGTTCGTCCCGGCTGCATCCAAGGCGCTAACTGAATAGCATATTTATATTGCTCCGCTCCGGCGGGAACAATAATCTTACCGCCCGTGACACCCTGCAGATGACGAATTTGCTTGTCTGCCATCGTAATTTCAATTGGCCCATCATATCCGGTCCTTTCGATATATAATCTCTTTTCGAAAGTTGATCCCCGATGAGCATAGTTCGTATCAAATGTCCCAAATAGCTTAAAAGGGGTTGGAATCGCTACCGCGAGCTTAAGTTGATTAAATCCCTGCCAGACTGCCGTCGCTGAAATTTCTGCTGCTGTTTCTGGCTTACCCGCTTCGTCCTTGAGAATCGCCTTTCCGATCACGGTAAGATCATAAGTTGAAATGGCAAGATGGTCATCACACTTCAGCGTAACCTCTGCTTCATTCTTATTTTGAGCGATGGTATTTCCTTCCACCGTAACGCCTTCCGGCAAACCTTGAACCTCGAGAACAATTTCTTCACTCAATCCACCCAGACGTTTGGCAGCTACCTTAAACTTAACGGTCTGTTCCCGCACAAGCGTTAATTCACTAGCCGGTAACGAAAGTGTAAATGACTTTGTCGATGTCGGAGCGGCAGCGGTCAATCGATAGCCAAAATTTAGTCCGCCACGGCTGGCAAATCGCTCGGTCACAATCAACCGATAAACGCCATCTTCCTGAAAGGCAAAGGAGAAGGAAGAATCGGTGTTACCTTTAGCCACATCATCATTACTAGCTAAAGTCTCGCCTTCCGCATTCTGCAACGTGACAACAGAATCGAGATCCGAGCCAAACTCAGCCGCTTTTAAATCAAACTGAATCGTCTGTCCGGCAATCCCTTTGACCGACCATTCGTCCTTCTGGCCAGGTTCTGTAATTTGTCCATTGAAAACGGCGGGGAATTGGATCAAAGCTGAGGCTTCTTTGTTAACCTCTGTCTCCAGATATTCAGGATACTCGCCGACCTGCAGTTCAAACCGTCCGCCATCTGGCAACTCAACATTTTGCAGGTCTGCTTTGCTGGTTAACGGTATTTGGTATGGGGCAGTCTTTAGGCCCTGGCCTTTCAGGTGAACGCTCAGGATTGCACCCCGCTGTCCGCCAAAAGGAAAAACGCTGTCAACAATCTGGCCATCCGTGATCGTCAACCGATAAACATAGTTCTGCAAACCTCCAAACTGGCTGTCATGGATACGTACCTGATAAATACCTGTGGTATCCGCCTGAAAACGGAGGAAGGAATCATTATCGAAATGGTCGACATTTTGAGCAACTAAATCACCCTTTCCATTAACAACTACAATGTGTGAATCTAAAGGGTACCCGAGTCTTGAGGACATCACTTCCACGGTATAGGATTTGCCTGCTTCTGCATTAAACTGCCATACATCGACATCTTCGCGTGGAAAGATCCGACCATTGATCGTCAACGGAAGTTCAACATCAACCGGCACAGGCGTTCCGTCAATTTCTTTTTCAACTATCTCGGGCAAGTCGCCAACAACGAAAGACTGCGCTGGAACAATGCCCTGGCTCGTCCAAACTCGCCAATAGTGAATTCCTAGGGATGCATCAATATCAACCGCAATCGTCGCAGCGTTATCAACCGGATAGTCCTCTTTCGCCTGGGAGGCAGGCATGGCGATACGTGGACCTTCAAACCACAAGGTGTTGGGAAGTCGCTGAACCTCTGGCGATGCCTTGATCGACGTGCTCATAAACTCGAGGGGGGCACGATCAAAAAGGTAGAATCCACCAATTTGAACATCTATTTTCGTTCCCCGCTGCGCACCGGCCGGATAGATATATGAAACGCCCGGGACTTCAGCCTTCAGATCACTTACCAGTGATAAAGCCAGAACTCCGTAATAGAGATATTGTTTTAGAAAACGCCACATGGATCTCATTGCCCGCTTATGGATTAGAAGAGTTCAGAGATAACGCGACCCGTTCCCGGGACAATGGGCACGGGGCGACCTTCGGGAGTAAGAAATTCTCGTTCAGGCTCGATACCCATACCATGGTAAATCGTCGCCATCAAGTCTGCCGGCCCAAACGGTGTGGTTGCTGGCCGTTCGGCTCGTTCGTTCGATGCACCGATCACACGGCCGCCCTGAACTCCACCACCGGCCAGTGCAATGGCGCAGCTCGGTCCCCAATGATCTCTTCCCGCGTCTTTATTAATCCGAGGTGTACGACCAAACTCACCTGTTACAAGAACCATGGTGGAATCAAGCATTCCCCGATCTTCCAGATCTGCAAGCAACGAGGACATGGCCGCATCAAGTTTAGGCAATAATTCATTCTTAAGAACATGGAAATTGTTATAGTGTGTGTCCCAGTCAATATGGTTTACAAAAGCACAGCGAACGCCCGCTTCAATCAATCGACGAGCCATCAGGCACGACTGACCCAACATATTACGGCCATATTTTTCACGGACGACCTCTGGCTCGCTATGAATATCAAAGGCCGCTTTCGTTGCTTCCGATGTCATCAGCTCGAAGGCTTTTTCCTGATAAGTACGCATGGCTCGTGCACCCTGATTGGCCTGCGTTATGGCGGACTGTTCGTATCGATTGATCGTTTTCAAAAGTGACCGGCGGTCATTCAGGCGACGGGAAGCCACGGCAACCGGTGGTGCAAGATCCGGCACTTTGAAGTCCGGTGCATTGGGATCCGCACCAACAACAAATGGTGTTGCGGCGGAACCAAGATAACTGGAGCCGGCACTATTATGCATACGAGGTAAACAGACGTATGGTGGCACGCCGCCACGAGGCCCGAGTTCTTTACCAATGACTGCGCCAACACATGGCTTTTGGTTGTTTGGCTTAAGACCCCCATTGAATCCCGGGCCGGATGGATAGCCAGTCAGCATGAAGTGGTCAGCCTGACCATGATTGCTGTTGGCATGTCCAAAGGATCGAACAAGCGAAAACTTGTCATGTACTTTGGCCAGCTTAGGCAGGTGTTCACTAATATGAATACCTGGAAGATTGGTCGAAACGGGTGTGAAGTCACCGCGGAACTCGGAGGGAGCATCAGGTTTCATGTCCCATGTGTCAATTGTAGATAGACCGCCCTGTAGAAACACAATAATCAAAGACGTGTCTTTCGTGTCCACGCCACTGGCTTTTAAGCGTGCTTCATGTTCGAGAAGGCTGGGCAGCGTTAAGCCCATTCCAAACGCCCCTGCTGCGCCGAAACGCAACATGTCTCGCCGGCGAATTCCGTCACAAAATCGTTGTTGAGTCATCTTTCTAAACCTCTTAATGGTTAAATAAGAACTCGAGGGAATTCATAATACTCCAGACAACATCTTCTAAGGCGAGTTGCCTGTCGTCTGAATTCTCTAAATGCCCGACTGCTGCTACCAACTCTTTCTTATCTGGATAGCGAGCAAAACATGTTAAATAGATTTCTTCTATTGCCTTCTTATTATCGGCAAATTGGGTGGCTATCGCCCTGATCCGCCCATCCTGATGATTTAGTTTTTTCTGGATCGCTGGTGAATTCAGGACGTGTAACACCTGACTAACCGTTGGTTCACTGACGCGCTCACATTCGCATGCTGTCGCACGTACCGGTCGACCGAACACTTTCAGGAAATAATTCGGTACTGAGCTATCCCACAGTTCGATTGCACGGCTACCTGCCGGAACTCCTTCGAATTTCTCGGCGCGACCGGTTACCTGAGAAATCGCATCCAGCATGACTTCTGCTTCCAATTGTTTGAAAAGATAACGCGAATAATTCTGTTCATCCCGTTCATTGGTCGGATTCACTTCCGGCGAACGCTGATATGTTGCACTCATCAAAATGGTTTTCACCAATTGGCGGAAATCAAATTCGACTTCTACAAAATAATTTGAAAGCGCCTCCAGCAAGGCTGGATTTGTTGGTGGATTCGTCAGCCGAACATCATCAACTGGCTCAACAATGCCTCGACCCAGGAAATGCGCCCAGGTGCGGTTCGCAACATTACGAGCAAACCAAGGATTTTCAGTCGCTGTCATCCACGCCGCTAATACTAAACGACGATCGCCCTCTGGCGCTTGGTTCGGCATTTCTGTTCCCAATGCATACGCGTTGACGGACTCGCCAGTACGCGGGTGCTTGGTGACCGGATTGCCACTTGCCAGCAATACTTCGCCCGCTTTAGATGGCTTGTATTGCAGCTGAGCAAAGAACGCCTGCATCCCAAAGTAATCCTTTTGTCCCCAACGGTCATAAGGATGATGATGACACTCGGCACACTCGATCCGCACGCCCAAAAACACCTGGCTGAACGTACTCGCGCGTTTAGTCGCAGGCACGGCCTTGTAAAACAATCCTGCTGGTGATTCACGCAGTGGCCCCTCGGCAACCAACAGTTCTCTGGCGAACTGATCAAGTGGTTTGTTTTGTTGAAAGCCTTGACGAATCCAGTTGTAGTAGAGATAAGCGTTTTCGTGGCCCAAAGCCAGTCGATCCACTCGTAACAAATCCGACCATTTCAAGGCCCAGTATGTACTAAATTCGTCCCGTATTAAAAGTTGATCAATTAACTGCTCGCGTTTGTTCGATTCATTCGATGTCAAAAATTCTCGTGCTTCCTGCGCAGTAGGCAACGTGCCAATCATATCAATGTAAACACGTCTTAAAAACTGTTCATCATCACAGTCACCTGAAGGCAGAATATTGAGTTTCTTTAGATTGTTGAGAACATGGTCGTCAATAAAGTTGAACTGTCGTGACCGAGGGAAAGATTGGATTACCTCCCCACGAGGAACAAAGACATGGAGCACATCGACTTGGCCCATATAAGTGGCCATCACCGCCGCTGTCCCCGGGGACTGGCCGGCCGTAACGTGGCCAAGGGCATCGACCACTGCTTGATTGGGCGAGTTGGTCTGAAATTGAGTTAGTTCCGTTACATCCACCTGTCGACCATCAGAAAGCGTCGCCATCGCTCGCAACTGCTGCGTCTCGCCCATTTTGAAAATTCTTTGTCGAGGTGTCATCTCCAAAGAGACAATTGTGGCATCTTCTTCTGATCCAACGGGTAATCCCTGAGCAATCCAATCGCGAATCGTTCGATATTCCGGACGACTCGGAGAAATCGGAATCCCTCCTCCGTGCGGAGTTCCGCCACTCATTTTGCGAAGCAACAAACTTGCCTGAGGTGACCCTGGAAACACGCGACGGCCGCGACCTTCCATCGCAATCGCCTGATAATCAGCCATCGGGTCAAAACCAAACACTGACAATTTAAAGCCATTCTGACCTTCTGCTTTTCCATGGCAACCAGACGTGTTGCAGCGATATCGACTGAGGATGGGAATAATATCGTTTTCGAAATTAAGCGTCAGGCGGGCGTGTGTATGGCTTGTCTTGACCGGGATCACCACCATCAATTTGTCAAATTGAACGGTTACGGTCCCGTCACCATCTTTTCGGCTGCGAACGACACCTGATCGAGATACGCTGACATTACCTGATGAGAAACTATACTTGGCAAGATGCGTTAAGTCTGTTGGATTATCTTCAGCATCGTAACCGGTCACTAGCAATTGCATGGAAGAATCTTTGCCTTCCAATGAAACTTGTGCTGGTGTCACCGCGATGCGAGCATGCTCAGTCCCGTGAGCGCATACAGATAGAGTAAGCGTAAAACAAATACTGGCGACGAATAGTAGGCGGGGTCGTCTCATACATCCATTCTAGCCTATTCTCGGCAGGAACCTAAATAGAAACTATGAGAAGCACATCTTGTTTCTGGCTATCAGCTAGACAAGTCGTATCCAGAATGACGCCATTTATTCTGGCTTAGGCCAGAGCGCGTAGCCTTCGACTTTCGTTCTGACCTGCCAAAGCGTTTTTCCAGCGGTAATAAACAATGTCTTCATATCTGAGCCGCCAAAGCAACAATTTGTTACCATATCCTCTGGTACTCGAATGACCCCTTGCAGTCTTCCATCCGGTGAAAAAACATAAACGCCTGCTGGGTTGTCGAGGTTTTGATTCGGATACTTTCGGTTGGCTCCCGCCGTAACATATAGATTTCCCTTGCTATCCATACACATGCCATCACCACCACGACCTTCACCAAAATCATGCAACTCCTTGGGTTTGCCGGTGGGGAGCCCGGCCTGGTCAAGATCGAACACCCAGAGTTTTCGCTGAGGAACAACAGGGTTGTTATCTACCACGTAAAGTGTTCTCTCATCCTGACTGATCGCAATGCCGTTAGGACGAGCGACAATCTTATTGTCCAGCACCCGCACAAGCCCCGTGCCATCTGAATTTACCCGGTAAACACCTTCTACGCCATCAAGTTCGAGCATACTACGGTCTGGTGAATAGTATGGATCCGTGAAATAGATCCGACCGGATTTGTCGATGCACAAGTCGTTAGGGCTGTTAAACCGACCTCCTTGGTAATTATCTACAATGACCGTTTGCTCTTTGCTAATCGGATCAATGCGAACGATCCGACGACCACCAAGCCCACCTTTTTCGTTCCCCTGACAAGCTACAAGGAAACCTTTGGAGTCAAACATTAGCCCATTAGCGCGACCACTAGGACGAAGAAATGTATCCGCAATCGCTGATCCCGGGGCCAGCCGCATGATTCTGTTATTTTGGATGTCGGTATAGAAAACGCTGCCGTCACGATGATAGGCCGGACCTTCGGTGAAAACCAATTCATTAACGGATGTTACTTCTGAATCAACAACGGAAGGAGTCTCCTGTGCCTGACCTGCTGGTGACAAAGCAAAAGACAATCCAAACAATAAGACGGCGGTAAATTTCATAGCTGTAACCTATCAGGCCTTAACCAAGGGGAATTAAACTTCTCAAAGCATTCATTGTAAACGTAAACACCTTCATGTGGGGCTCACTCCAGTACCACCTGTTTAAAGGCGAATGACTTTCGTTTGATAGGAACCGTCGGGCTTGAGATTGAAAGTGCGAAGCCCGGGGGAACTGGCGTCGACAGCAAAGTCATGAGAATTTGGTTTGAACTGCACACAGGTACTGGGCGTCGTAAAGACATCCGCATGAAAAAGCTGAGTGTAAAACTCCTGATGCACATGTCCACAAATCACAAGTTTGATCTGCTCAAATTCTTCAACCAGATTAGCAAAAATACCTAGTGAAGCTAGCGACAACTGATCAATCCACTGACTTCCAACAAACACCGGAGGGTGATGCATGAAAATGGCCACGGGGCCAGTGACTGCCGATACCGTCTCTCGCAACCACCCCCATTGCTCCCCAGCCAAATCGCCTTCGACGGCTCCTTCAATGAGTGTATCTAAGCCAATTAAAGTCCAGCCATTGAGTTCATCCAGAAACGAAACACTTTCCGGATCCTCTCGAATGATTGAAGAAAAAACGTTTTGCATTGGTGCTCGAGTGTCATGGTTTCCAGGAACGACGCGCAGGCGATCATGCCAAGGAGCAAGGGCATCAAATAGTTCCTGGTATACCTCTTCCCCTTCGTCATGTACCAAATCACCAGTCACGATCAGCCGCTCACAATCATTATGATGTTCCAACAGATACTTTCTCATTTTGAGAAAAGCCGCTCGTGTATCATGTTCGAGCAAAAGCGGTCCACCACCGGCAACAAGATGGAGGTCTGTAATTTGAACAATCTGAGACATCAGTGTTCCTACTTAGCTGGTTCTTGTTTCGGTGTCGTTGTAATGAATAACGGTTCGCTGGCGTAGGTCGCCTTCATGACAAAATTTAACGACACGTTAGCCATGATACAGAACTGCTGGCGTGCGGCCAGCTCTAATGTATCGTCGGCCACCAACGTGACGTGGCCTTTCAATTCCCCTGAAGTCAATAGAATCTTACTCTTGTTCCCATCCATTTTTACGCCTTTAGGAAGAGAGTTCCCCCAAATTTGTCCCAGATGCTGATAAATCACATCGAGTGAAACATTCGCATCAAACCCTTCTGCTCGCTCCAACTCAACATCAATCTTTATTTCTTCACCGGGCTTTAGGTTTATTTCATTGGTACTTACTTTCACCTTCCGAATATCACTTGGCTTTTGAATTGATAAGGTAAACACATCAACCGGATAGTGGTTACGTCCACCGCCTGGCATATAGGTTTCCTGATATGGCTGAGCGTCCACTAACAGTTCAGACGGCTGTCCCTCTTTAACTTCCAGCACTGCACTGCCATAGATTCGCACATGCTGTGCGTCCAAAGGGGTGTCTCCATTCGACGTAAAGACAATACAACCATCCTGCCCACTGGCCAGGATCTTTCCCGAGGCAGCCAGCACGCCCGCTGGTAAATTATCGGCATGCAGTTGAATATCTCCGGTAAACCCATTGAACCGTTTTGCCCGAACAAAAAGCACACCTGATGTACCAGGAGTCGTAAGAGTTTTATCTGTATCCAAGGTCAATTCAAATGTCGGAGCACTCCGACTAATTTCAATCGCATAAACGTATTCCGGCCCACCGCGAAGGTGACGGTCGTGTATTGAAACATGGTATACACCATCTTCCGGCACCGCGAAATTATCATATCTTGAGTCCCAGTTCGAACGACGGCCAAACGTATAGTCGTCCGCAGCATATAACCGGGTACCCTCTGCATTTTCAATCGAGATAAAACTGTCAAGCTGCGACTGACTACGACGGGCAATCACTTCAAAGGTAAGCGTGTCGCCTTTCTTCGCTACAAAACTGTAATAATCAATGTCGGCTTCTTTATCCATACGGCCATTAACAACGGACGGCACTTCAATTTGCTGAGCCTTCTCAACAGTATCATTGTCATCCCCCGCTTCGTTAATGACGTTTTCTTGACTGACGTAGACCGGAATGGGGTCATACAGCCCTCCATCATCAGATCTCAATGAAAGCCATTGACGTCCCTTGTCCAACGTCAGGGGAAAGGGATCAAACGTCACATTCGTTCCCTCATCTACACTTTCGCCAATGAGGTCAAACGCAACCGGTTGATCCGCCGCAATAGCCAATGGAAATGCATTGGTTGGGAAAGGACGATCGATCACTTCAATCGCGTAATTCCAATAAGCGTTGGACTTGTAACGTACATCCCGGACCTCCAAAAAGTATTCGCCAGTCTGTGGAATCTCGACTACAAAGTATGGATCGGCGGCAAAATAGTTGTCACAAGCTGCGACCGTCGACCCTAAATGATTTTTCAAGGTAACGATAGGATCGGCATGTGTTTGAAGGTCATGAATACGATCCTGCAATCTCATGCAACGGCAGTGAATTACCAATCGCTGGCCAGCTTGCCCTTTAAACTTGAAGTAGTCCAGATCCTCCGCCTTTTCGAAAACTCCTGTCAAAGTGGAAGGAACCTGGAACTCTTTAGCTCCTTCCATGGTGTCAGTACTAACATCATCCCAAACGACCGTATCACGAGTAATTACAATCTGTCCTACCGTTGAAACCCCCCGGTCTGTAAAGATTTTAAAATCCCGAACACCCGGCTGAGCATCGGGATTAGCGGTGAATTGAATCGTCAGACTGGTCAGTGAGGGCTCTACAACTTCTTCCCCATCTTTTGCCTCGGGTGGATCCGGATGAACCACGACACCGGCAACGCCATCTCCGGAAACCATGACCTTATTTGCACCCCACATACTGGAGCGTGACTTGACCACCATCTCTGAACTGGTGCCTACCTGAATGGCGACTGGCTGCAGCGTCATCAGCATCGGGTAAGAGGTCTGCGCGATACCGACCGGCACCATCCAAAGTAAAATCAGCAGGCTACTAACAAATTTCATGATCTATTTTCCAAACTCTTTACCGTACGTAAATGAACTCTTTGGCATTGATTAATGCCCACAGGACATCGCCAAGTCCTTCTTTACGCTCCGCTGCTTCAGAAATAATTCCCTTACAGACTGTAAGTTCCTCGCCTGTTGGCGTCCGTGACCAGGTCGCCATAAATAGCGCCGCGATGATCTCATCGTCCGTCTTCTCCTCACCAATCAACTTGCTAAGACGTCCATTCTTATCATCAATTTTGGCATTGATGGTGTCGCCATTGAGTGTGTGCAACGCCTGGGCAAGGTTTTCATCAGGAGCACGCTCGCATTCACATACACTCACCCGCCGGGGTTTCCCAAAAGTCTTAAGAAAATAGTTGTTGTAGTTGGTATCCGGCAATTCGATTGCAAGAGTACCAAGAGGCAAATTTGTGAACTTGGTTGTCGTGGCTGTCGCCGTATTAATTGCATCTAAAAGAGGCTCTGCCGCGAGACGCTTCACTTTATAAAACGCGTAAAATTTACCGGCCGATTTATTAAGCTCCGTTGGTTGTGATGACAGTTGATAAAGTCGTGAATTCATAATGACTTTGACCAATTGCTTCACGTCATATTGATGTTCTTCCAAATAGGTTGCCAATTCTATAAACATCTCTTCATTCGTGGCAGGATTCGTTGACCTAAGATCATCCACCGGCTCCACTAAGCCACGGCCCAACAAATAACTCATATAACGATTGACGATACTCTTTGCAAACCAAGGGTTATCTGGCGATGCCAGCCATTTTGCCAATGGGATGCGACGGTCAAGTGGATGTTCCATTGCTTCGCCATGCAGAACCGTCGGCACCATATTTTTACCGGTGCGGGGGTGTCGGGCCTCTCCGCTTGGCTGAACTATCACCACCCGTTCCCGACCAAACAAGCCAAATTCCTCGCTGTTCTTCGTCCCGACGCGAGAGAAAAATGCTGACATTCCGTAATAATCAGCCTGACTAAAACTTTCAAACGGATGGTGATGGCACTTTGCACATTCCAGACGAATCCCCATGAATAACTGACTTGTTGCCTCCGTTAATGCCGTTGGATTGCTGTTGATCTGGTAGTAGTTGGCTGGCCCGTTCATATACAACGACCCCTTGGCCGTGATGATCTCTTTAACAAACGTATCCATCCCTTTATTGACACGAAACGACTCACGAATCCAGTTGTGCAATGCCCACATTCCCTGTTCGCCCAGATTATCTGTACTGTTACGAATCAGGTCAGACCACTTCAATGTCCAATAGGCAGCATACCGATCGTTGTAGATATCGAGGGCAGGGTCGCCAGTCAGACCTAGCAACTGATCGATCAGCTTTTCCCGTTTGGCAGTGTCTTCTTTCGATACAAATGCGGTAACCTCTTCTGGCGTCGGCAAACTACCAACCGCATCAAAATAGGCGCGGCGAACAAAAGTAGCATCATCACAAATGGCGGAAGGTGCGATCCCCAGCTCTTTGAATTTCGCAATCGCATATTCGTCGATAAAGTTGTTATTCTTCCAGTCGGCCAGATCAGGCGACTCACTGTAGGGCGTTGTTACCATACAGATTTCCGCTTCGCCTTCAAAACGCACCATCACACCAGCCTGCCCCTGGCCATTGGTCATGATTTGCCCGGTACCATTCACAGCCAGCATGCCTTCATCCAGTGAATCGTAACGGGCAAGCTGAGTCACATCACGAAGAGACTCGTCTGCATACTTAGCAACCACTCGTAGCTGCTGCTTAGACCCAACGGTAGCTATTCGTCGCTTCGGATAGACTTCGATCGACACTACTTCATTCGGCTCCTTTACCGGAGCAGGTGCCCCCACCTTCAGCCAATCTACCAAAGTGTTATACATCACCGTTCCTTCTTTGAGGCGACGACCTCCTCCATGAGGAGTTTTCATGGTGGGTTTTAGTAAGAACAGACTATTGGTGGGTTCAATGAAATCAACTCGTCGCTCCAACTCGTTTTTAACAATTCCGTTATAGTCAATTTTTGAATCGAAACCGAAAACCGATAGGATGAAGCCGCCTTTACCGTGCTGACTAGCATGACAAGCACCCATATTACAGCCGGCCTTGGACAGGATAGGGCCGACTGAATAATCAAAATCAACTTTTGGACTTGCTTCGACGTCAGAAACCGTCAGGGGAATCGTTGCATTCCAGTCACCCACAACAATCTCGATCCCTGCGGCACCATTAGCATGTGCCTGAACCAAGCCGGTCGAATCAACCGACGCTACGGCAGGATCTGATGACTTATAAACGGCCGTCGCTGTGACATCGTCGCTGGCCGGATCTAGTTGGCCTTCTATAAGTTGAGTGATCACCAACTGTGCTTGAGCATATTTACCCCGTAGCTCAACCACCTCCGGTTCGACAGCATACTCTGCTGCTGCCAGAGGGAAACACACAAGACAAAATGCAAAGCCAATGAATTGATGGAGACGCATGGTTTTCAGGTGGGAAATATAGGTGGGATTAAGACATCTATATTCTAATTGAAAAAGCACGACTACCTGTCTGGTTATTGGGGTCCAACTGACGAATATTTTTATTCTGACGCTGCCCAATCAATGGCATTCTTCAGCAGGATGTTCATCTGCGCCTGTTCAAACTCACCAACATGTCCTAGAGAAGTATAGAATGCTTTACCACCAAATTTGGTTTTATTGGTCCACGCGATCGGCTCCGTAGGCTCACCATCAATCGTACCTGTGAGAATGGCGTGTGTACTATCTGCAATTGGGTTCACAATGTATAGCGAACCAGTGCCATCAAATCCATCGACGTCTACACCTTCCAGAATAGGGTGATCGGCCAATTTCTTTATCGTGAGAGCCTTCCCTGCACCATGGTGGCCGGTATAACTCCCGCCCCAGACTTCGGCATCAAATCCTTCCCATACCAGATGGCCGTCTGGCGGCTCAGTACCACGTAAAGAAAAGGCATGGTTGGCTGTACGAATACCGACAATAGGCTTACCGGCTTTGATATGTTCTTCAACAGCCTTAAAGTCTTTCGCCTGAAGAGCTCGCCGGCGAACGCTCACCAATAAGATATCAGCATCTTTCAAAGCCTGAGCAGTGCCCGGAATATCATCACGCGTACCCTGACCTTCTTCATCACAGTGCAAAATCGTCACTTTATACTCTTTACCCAGATGCTCCATAGCGAATTTCGGCAACGTTTCATTCGTCTCATATTCTCGCTCAGCTACCAGCATGACAACATGAGGCCGGGTATCGTTCTTGAATTGAAAAGGCTCGTCTCCAAGTAATTGATTACTTGTAATCGTCGGGCAGACCCATTTTTCAATGTGCTCGATAATCAGATCGGTTCCGGTAAAATGGCTGACATAAGGCTTCATCTTGGGGTTGTACATCGTATCGGTTAGGTCACGACACAGGACAACGTTTTTCCCGTTGGAAGCCAGACGTCGGAGGCCAAAGGGACGGCCGAGAACACACATATTAGTGTGGACACCTACAAGAATAACATTCTTAATCCCTTCTGCTTCCATCACATTCCAGATCTCGACGCCATTATCACTGATCACGTCGTTCTTGTGGATATCGAGTAGCTCTGTCTGTCTTGTCCACGGCGCTCGGGGATTGAGCCCCTTCGCTGCAAGTTCTTTTGCCCAGGCTGCGTGTTCGACAGGGTCATCATCCTCTCCCCCGTCTGTCTGATCGATAGGATAAACGCCTTGTTCTTCTTCCGGAATGCTATAACACCATTCTGCAATCTGCTTTGGTAAGTTGGGAGCCATTGGGGCACCCTGCGCTCGTTTACGACCCGGATGATTCTCGTAAGGTTTCATACAGCTACTGGGAGCATGAATGATCAATGAACCATTTTTCCGCGCCGTTTTCAAAAACTGGTTCATTCGAGGTGCCACTTCAGCTCCTCTGCGGGTCGCATTCAAGCAATGGTGCAAATCCCACATATCGCAAACGATAACGGCTGTTTCAGAAGCCTTCCAATCCTCGTGTTGATACACCGGCTGAAATCGTACCTTCTCGTCCGACGTCGGTGCCAGAGAACGTTTTGTAATATCAAAACTGCCTTTGTCAGCAGCCATCGTAAAAGACGTCGAGAATAATAATAAAGCCGCTAACAATATCTTCATGCGCATAGTATGAAATCAATCTGTGCTGGAGTTAAAACGAAGTTCTTACCCTTCCGTTTATACCATACGTCGAAGTGAACTTTCATTGAAAAGACGGCCGCGTAAAAGCAAGAACTCTTACTCCTGTTCGGCTGGCTATTCGTCTTTTGCCTTTTCTAAAAGCGCTTTTGCTGCCACGCTAAATTGATTCCAGACTGCTTCATCTCTGATCTTAAGAATAGATATAGCTTCAACCAATCTGATTCGCAAACACTAAACCAGCTCAGGGATGATTTTGCCGCGGTCAAGTAAATATTGAGGGCGGCCTGTTGGATCATCAATGGTCGTACGATCGGCAGCAATGCCAAGATTGTGATAGAGCGTGTACAGAGCATCTTGATAATGTATTGGGCGACTGGTTGCTTCGCCAGCAAGCTTGTCGGTCGAGCCGATTACCTGACCAACTTTCATCTTACCTCCAGCGAAAATTGCAGGGGCTACACGAGGCCAATGGTCACGACCTGCTTTGGCATTGATCTTTGGCGTACGCCCAAATTCACCCCAGAGAACAATCGAAACATCTTCGAGCATCCCTCGTGACTGCAGATCTTTCAAAAACGTCACAATCGCATGGTCAACAATTGGCAACGTATATTTCATCCGATTAAAGTTGTCCGAGTGTGTGTCAAAATCGCTAAAAGTAACACTAATACATCGAACGCCGGCCTCCAGTAGTCGCCGAGTCATTAATAATTTTAAGGCTGCTTTCGGTTCATCCGCGGTGGAAAATCGTTGACTGCTAACAGACCATTTTGGCGTGTACTGCTCCACCACCTTAGGATCCTCTTTTGACAGGTCCAGAGCATCGGCAAACTGTCCTGATAACAAAATACCCGTTGCTTGCTGCGAGAATCGATCCATCGCGTCCATCATGCCGCTAGCATCGACTTCACGGCGAATCTTATCGAGTCCGGCTAAAAGTGTATTACGATTAGCAAGCCGATCCGCATTTAACTCGGCATTAAGCGAAAGGCTGGTCGTATGATTTGAACCTAATCGGGACAATTCACCCTGCATCCCCGTCTCTAGCGGGCGGCTGAAAATACCGGAAAGATCCGGGCGGAAAGGTTTATATGATGGCCCCAAGAAACCTGGGCGACTGCTGTTACGAACCAAAGGACGCCCCTGCATCAGGTCGACATACGTTGGCGCTGGATCCGTGACCTTGCCAAGTAACTTGGTCAGTACACATCCCATCGCTGGACGACCGCCAAAGCCTTCCATGTCCTTCGTAGAAAAACCGGACATACACTGGAATGCGTCGTGACGACCTTCCGCACCAACCATACTACGAACAAACGCAAACTGATCTGCATGTTGAGCCATCTGCGGCATCAATTCACAGATCTGGAAACCTGGCAGATTGGTCGACATCGGCTGGAAAATACCACGAGTCTCGGCGGGAGCCTCTGGCTTCATATCAATCGTATCCATCTGTGGTGGACCACCATCGAGGTGGATATTCACGATCGCTTTATTGGATGACCCAATGCCAGCCTGAGCTTCGAGTCGCAACAAGTCTGCAAGCGTCAGGCCAACCATACCAGCCGCACCTGCCGTCAAAAAGTCACGGCGGGAGACACCGTCACAATGCCTGACTGATTTACCTGTAAACTTAAACACGTTGATTACCCCTTACATCCATTCCTTGATTGGACGACCTTCGATTAAACGAATTGGTCGACTATCAGGAGCGTGAGCGATCATATCGGTTGGCATTCCCAACTTAGAATAAACCGTAGCAGCGATATCTTCCGTAAAGTATTCATCCTTGGAAACATAGCCGCCTTCGTTATCAGTGGCGCCTAAAATTGTTCCTGCAGGTACTCCAGCTCCAGCCATTAAAGCAAACCCTGTACTTGCCCAGTGGTCTCGACCGCTGGCTGAGTTGATCTTTGGAGTACGGCCGAAGTCGGTGAACCAGCAAACAAGTGTTGTCTCTAATAACCCTCGTTGCTCAAGGTCAAGAATCAATTGAGGAATTGCCTGGTCAATAGGAGGCATACGTCCCTTCAGACCTTTGAAGTTGTTTTGGTGGGTGTCCCAACCGCCATCGGTCACCGTTACAAAGCGAACTCCGGATTCGATTAAGCGACGGGCCATCAAACAACTTTGACCAAGTCGGTTTTTACCGTAGGCTTCCCGCAATGTCTCTTCTTCAGAATCAATGGCAAACGCTTTCTTAGTTTCCGGCGCTGTGATCATATTCAAAGCTGCTTCGTAATGCTCGTCCAATGCCGCAAATGCTTCCTGCTGCAGGTCAGTCTTACGTTGAAGCGCATCCAGCTTCGAGAGAGCATTCTTGCGACGATCAATGCGTTCGAATGTCACACCCTGAGGAGGAGTAATATCGCGAACAACAAAACTTTCGGCAGATGGATCTGATGAGATTTCGAAGGGGTTGTATTCCAGACCCAAAATGCCCGACGTGCCACCGCCGAACCGACGGTCTATTTGGTCGCCCAATTGAATGAACGGAGGCATCGCAGTTTTGAAGCCATGGAACTGACTAACAACACTACCATAAGTGGGGTAACCGATCGCCTGATTAAACTTGCGCCCACTCATCACATACTGATCCGCATGCCCGTGGCTGCCGTTTTTAGGATTCCAACCACGCAATACAGAAAACTTATCTGCGTGTTTGGCCAGATTGGGACAAACCTCAGTAAATTTCACTCCCGGCAGAGCAGTATCAATTACACCAAATTCACCACGAACACTTGTAGGTGCGTCAGGCTTTGGATCCAACGTATCATGATGACTTGTACCACCCCGAGTCCAAATCAGTATGCAGTTGTTTGGAGTTTTTTGTGCAGCCTTTGCCTGAAGAAACTGCGGCAAGGCAAGCCCAAGTCCAGATAACGCGCCGACCTCAAGAAAGTTACGGCGACTCACTCCATCACAGTACTTTTGGCTCATCGTTTTTCCAATTTCAATTAAGACACGGCAAATGCTCGAGGCTTATTAAATAATATCAGACACCCTAATCCGACACTATAAGAATCGGCAATCAAGCCATCTCAAAACCAGCCCTCACCTTCCCCAATCGAGGGGGTTTAAGCCAGCAACTTCGTTATAACCTTACTTTGGTCAGGCTGAATAAGGCGTCGTTTTTGGCCATTATGTTCAAAATAGAGGGCTTCCGGATCGAGCCCAAACAGATGGAATAATGTGTGGTGGTAGTCATAGTGATTGACGATATCTTCAACCGCTTTATGACTGAAGTCATCCGTTGCTCCATGAACATAACCGCCTTTGAACCCACCGCCGGCAACCCATTGCGTAAACCCATAGGTATTATGGTCACGGCCAATATTCTGCTTCCCGGTGTCATTTTGAATCACGGGAAGCCGACCCATCTCACCACCCCAATGCACAATCGTCTCATCGATTAAGCCGCGACGTTTCAAGTCTGTCACCAATGCTGCTGACGGTTGATCTACCTTCATACAAGCCTTAGGAAGTGACTTGAGAATTGACCCGTGATGATCCCAAAATTGGTTCTGTGTAAAGACCTGCACGAATCGCACTCCGCGTTCAACCATTCGGCGAGCAATCAGGCACCGAGTACCAAAATCCTTGGTCTCTGGTTGGTCAATGCCATAGAGCTTCTTTGTCTCTTCCGTTTCGCTGCTTAAATCCATTGCTTCGACGGCAGCCGTCTGCATGCGAGCGGCCAATTCATACATGTCGATACGAGCCTGATAATCAAATTCACCTGGTTTCCGGTTAAGGTCTGACTCGTTCAACTGCTGAAGATACGAAAGGAGTTCCTTCTGAGGAGTACCCTCCAGTCGAGGTGGGGGAGTGAGGTTCAAAATGCGTGGCTCGGTTGGGCGAATCACGGTTCCCTGATAAATCGAAGGAAGGTAACCGTTATGCCAATTACCCACACCGTCAACCGGCAATTGCCCGGGATCGATCAGTGCCATGTAAGGAGGAAGACTACTGGTTTGACCACCGAGTCCATAGGTTAACCAACTGCCTAGCACCGGATGCATCGCTGCTGTTGTACCGCTGTTCATCGCCCGGATACTTTGGCCATGATTATTAACTCCGGTATGCATCGAACGTATCAGGGTGATGTCATCCGCGATCGATCCCATATAAGGCACAAGTTCAGACATCTCCATGCCACACTCACCATGAGGCCGGAATTTCCAGGGCGGTGCCATAATTTTGGAGCTAGCCTGCGCTGCATTATCGTACTTGATATCCCCTGGGAATGTTTCCCCGTCACGTTTCATCAATTCTTCTTTAGGGTCAAACATATCAATTTGACTGGGGCCGCCCTGCATCCACAAAGAGATCATGGCTTTTGCTTTGGCCGATTTCGGTGCCGGCTTTTCAGCGGTATTAAAACTCTTTCCGACCAAGTCCGGCTTGGCAGGATTGGCCAGCAGACGCTGATCTTTAAGATTGATCGCGGTCAATAACCCCGCCAAACCCATACCGGCAGAGCCTAATAAATCTCGTCGAGTTGTCTTCTTATCCATGGCGGGAAAACCTATTCGATATAGAGAAATTGATTGCTACTTAGCAGTGCCTGGCAGAAGATACCTACAGCATCGATGATGGGATCATCATTCAATTGCTTCGTTTCGTATTCCTTGGTCAACAAAGCCTGCATCTGCGTAACGAACTCAATCGCCTCAACCTTTTCTTGAGCGGAAATCTCTTTACTAAATGCGAGATGCCACCCTTCAGTCACCTGAGTTTCGATATCCTGACTTCGGTTTGTTAGACGCACCGCAAAAAAACGTGCCTGAGCAGTTACAAAATCGCTATTAAGCAGTTCGAGTGATTGGGTAGGCACGGTCGAAGAGGGGCGCTGCGTACAATTTGGAGCCAATTCTGGTAAATCAAACGGCTCCAGCACGGCTAATGGTCGACTTCGTCTCACCTGTACATACAGACTGCGACGATACTGCTGGCCTTCCATTTCGATGACCGGTCCAGGCCGTCCGGCATTCAAGTTCTCTTTGCCAATGACCCACTGTCCTGTTCTATCAGCCATCACGGGAATCGGTTTGCCCGCCATTTGGTAGTCAAGCATACCTGACACTGCCAATATCGTATCTCGCACGACTTCAGCTTCCATACGACGCACGGGCATCGACCACAAAAGGCGTTTTTGTCGATCAACTTCATTGCCCTTATCGTTTCGCGTAGAAATTTGTTGGTAGGCCGCCGAAGTCATGATCAATCGATTAAGATGCTTAACGTCCCAGCCACTTTGAATGAATTCATCAGCGAGCCAGTCTAATAATTCCGGGTGACTGGGTCGGCCGCCGAGAATCCCAAAGTCGCCAGGCGTATCAACGATGCCCGTACCAAAATGATGCAACCAAATTCGGTTGACCATGACACGTGCCACCAACGGGTGTTGACCGCTGGTTAATAGCTTTGCAAATGCCAGTCGCCGGCCAGTCGTAGTCAGCGATTCTTCATTGGAAGGTATTTCATTGGCAGCCAAACCACTCAGAACAGATAATTCGCCGGGTTCAACAGAATCCAATGGACTATCAAAGTTACCGCGGGAGAATACATAGGTAATCGGTGGCTCGGCCACGGGCTCCGTTAAGGCCCGCAGGAACTCTTCAGGTTTTAATTCCTCACGAAGTTTTGTTTGACGCTCTGTATAAGTCTTCAGGTCGTCCGAGGCAGGCCGATCGAAAAGATAAAGGTTGCCAGGTGTAACCACGGTACTGGGGTATTTCTTGATCAGAGCTTTCTGTTCTTCTGATCGATCTTTCTCGGCAACCATGTGAGCATCCCGAACCGACTGCCGAACACCCTCTGGTAACTTCGCGATTTCCTTTTCAAACGTCGTATCAATATACTCCTGCTGTTTTTTAACCCGTTCCGCTTCGATTTCTTTGATCTTGGCTTCGGTCGACGCCTTCGCTTCTCGATCAGCCTGGGTATACAGTGAAATCTGACGATTTTGAGGGGCTTTCCATGACTTCCAGTTAAGAGCCGGTTCAAAGATCGCTCGAATACGATAATAGTCCTTTTGCGAAATTGGGTCGTAGCGATGATGATGACATTGAGCGCATCCAACCGTGAGGCCTGTCAGTGATGACGTGACCATTTTCAGCGTGTCGCTGACAACGGCATTACGCCCTTCGTCATCTCCTGTGCCGGATCCAGTACCGTCCGCCACCATTCTTAAGTAACCTGTCCCGGAAAGCATTTCGACTTGCTCTGCTGTCATGTCTGCAATCTGGCTGCCAATCAATTCATCTCCGGCAAGTTGTTCCTGGATGAATTGATCATATGGTTTGCCTTGATTGAACGACTTCACCACGTAGTCTCGGTAGAAATAAGCCCACGGCCGTTCAACGTCAGCATCCGCCTGACCTTCTGAGTCCGCATACCCTGCAGCATCCAGCCAATGGCGGCCCCATCGTTCACCGTATTGCGGCATAGCGAGTAATTGATCAATGAGGTCTTCATACGCTGCGGGATCATCATTAGCGACGAACGATTGTGCTGCCTGTGGCGTTGGTGGCAATCCTGTCAGATCCAGATAAGCTCGGCGAATCAATACTTCACGCTCAGCCTGGGACGAGAACGTAAGCTCAGCTTTTTCAAGTTTATCCAAGAGAAACAAATCGATTGGATTCCGTGCCAACTGGGAATCGATGACGGTTGGCAATCCTGGCCGAATGACAGGTTTAAACGACCAGAACTGGCGCTCTTGTTCAGTAATATAAAAACCACGATCAATTGTCACTGGTTCAATGCCCTCGATCGTTGCCCCACCGGCGATCCAACTGATAATGGTGGCGATTTCCTTTTCCGTGGGGCGCACAGCAACATCTTCCGGAGGCATCAGGCCAGTGGAGAGATATTCAACCAAGAGACTTTGATCCGGTTGGCTTTCAACGATTGCTGGCCCGGAATCGCCACCGGTCAACATCAAATGCTTGAGCCTTAAATCGAGCCCCCCACCGAGTTCTTCCTCTTCGCCATGGCAGTGGAAACAATGGGCCTTCAGGATGGGTCGCACGTCTTTCTCATAGGAAACGGCGCCTGCGGCAAGCAACGGTGTCAGACTTGCCAAAAGAACAGCAAGGAATTGTAATAGGCGGGAAAGTTTCATGCCTTTATCTTAACGTGAATTTGCGAACATTTTGAGGCAAATTGTTGTGCCTGCCAACAAAACTCGCTCGCTGCAAAAACTCTAGGCCTGAACGCCCAAAAGTTCACCCGTGCTATCCTTGAATACCGGAGTATCCACACCCATCTTGTTTAGCATGGTCACAAACAAATTGGACATGGGTACATCATTGGGCACTTTGAGGTACTGATTATGCGTCAGCCCCAGCTTATTACCGCCGGCAAACACTAATGGGTAGTTACTATTGTTGTGAGTCGTACTATTACTGCTACCGTAGAGAACCATCGTCCGATCAAGCAGCGTCCCATCGCCTTCCTGAGTTGCCTGCAGCCGTTCCAGAAAATAAGTCAGCTGTTCCACCATAAATTTGTCCCATTCGCCAAGAGCCACTGCTCCCTCCGGCTTATTCCAGCCATGAGCAAGTGAGTGAAGATTCGCTTTGAATCCTTCACGGAACGGAAAAGGACCGGCGACGCTCGAAGCATCCGCCATGCTAGCGATCTGGTACGTTGCAACCCGGGTTGAGTCCGTCTTAAAGGCTAGCCACATTAAGTCATACATGGTTCGCATATATTCTTTGGGTGCTTCGGTATCAGCGTCCAGCTTTAGAACCGCTCGTTCTTCATCGGTTAACGAAGGAAGTGGAATATCAAGCCACTTCTGCGTATTCTTCACTCGCTGTTCTATCTGCCGTACAGAAGAAAGGTACTCATCGAGCTTTTCCTGGTCACGTCGGCCCAACCGGCGACGGAGTGAATTTGAATCTTCGAGCACCAAATCCAACATGCTGCTGGCACTTCGAAGACGGCGATGATTACGTTGTAAGTCAGCATCCGCTGAGCCGAACATGCGATTGAAAATCATCTCTGGCTGATTCAAGGCCGGGACCGGACGCCCCTTATCGTCATAGCTCAAAGTACTGGATCGCGTTGGCTCACCAACACCACCATCTGTACTCATCGTCAGCGATGAAAATCGAGTCCGGCGCCCAATAACATTTGCCGCGACCTGATCAACTGACACGGTATTATGCAAAAGCTTCTTGTCGAACAGGGCACCTGTAAGGAATGTGTCACCAGTATCATGCCCGCCCATGCGGCGGCCATTGGGGTGGGACATCCCACCAATCACAGTGACCGACTTGCGAACAGACTCCAGTGACTTCAAGCTCTCATTAAAAGTGAAATCCTTACCTTCACCGTCGGGGAACCAACGCCACTTATGCAGATCACTGTCTTCTTTCGGCAAGCTAATACCGAATGGAAAATACATCGCGCACATGCGGGCTGGCAGATCTCCTGCCTGAACTTGTTCACCCATTGCTTCCAGATAGGGAAGCGCCATGGAAACACCACTACCTAGCAGGAATGTACGACGATCTAAGTGCCATGATTTCATAATGATTGTCTCACAGGTTATTTCTCTATCCGTACAGACGATGAAGTCACACAAATAGTCTCAAATATCAATTTTAACGTACAGGTTAATTGCCACCAAAGACTATTTAGTCTGGAATGCTTCGCTGGCAACTAAATTTTGGATCAAAGCCAGAATCAGATGATCATTACGTTCAAACTCATTAGTTAAATCGTCAATTAAATCCTCATCACTTAACTCTAGATTGCGACCTAACGCATAGACCGTCAGTCTGGATACCAGTGCTCTCGAGAAATCATGACTGCGATTTTCCACCAAATATTTTTTCAGGCTAACCACACCATCTAACTCTGTACCATTGGGCAGCGTATCCGTCGCAACCACTGGTTTTTGATGCACCTCCGTACGGAACAATCCTATCGCATCGAAGTTCTCCAAAGCGATGCCCCAGGGATCAATACCACGGTGACATGAGGCACAAGACTCTTTGTCACGATGGACTTCTAGTTGTTCACGAACGGAAAGCTTAGCAAAATTGGGGTTCATTTCATCAAGATCCGGGACATCTGGTGGAGGTGGTGCCGGAGGATCATTTAATAATCTGTCTCTCAACCAAACAGCTCGGCGAATGGGATGGGAATCTTTTCCCGTTGAGCCCAACATTAAAACACTCGACTGTCCCAGCAATCCACCACGTGTCTCATCCGCCAGCGTGACCTGACGGTAAGTGTTTCCGACGACGCCAGCTACTCCGTAGTGGCGAGCGAGTCGTTCATTGAGCATCGTGAAATCCGCGTCGAGTAAATTCAATCCACTAAGGTTATTCAAAATCAAGTGGCGTAAGAAATGTCGTGTCTCCTGCAACATTTCTTCCTTAAGCTCTTTCTGGAATCCTTTGTAGGTCCCAGTGTCGATTGCAATTTGAGCCGTATTCTCGAGCTTCAACCATTGGTCTGTAAACTGCTGATAGAACCGCCAGCCACGATTGTCCTGTAACATTCGTTCTACCTGAGCCGCCAAGACTGCCGGCCTGGAAAGTTGACGCGATGCTGCCAGATCAAATAGCTCCTGATCCGGCATTGTGCTCCATAGGAAGTATGACAAGCGAGAAGCCAGTTCCCAGTCGTCCAGATCCCGCTTTTTATCCTGCGAGGGCTCGACCAGATATAAGAACGGGGGGCTAATCAACGCCATTGCCAGCGTCTCTTTCATCGCCTCTTCGAAACTTGGGAAGTCGCCACGAATCGAAAGATAAAAGTCTACAAATCGCTGGACTTCTGCCTGAGTCGCTGGCCGGCGAAAGGCTCGTTTCAAAAATCGTTCCATCACCAGCGCAACATAAGCCTGCTCGTCAATTTCCCGCATTTCAGAATCAAACAGTATGTCACGATGTCGCTGAGGGGGCCATTGATCATACACAGGGCCTTTGAAGGTCACCTTTTCAATATGAATAACGGGGTAACCTTCTTCTGCCGGAAACCCCTTCTTCTTTTTACCATCACGTTCCAGTTCGACTTCCTTAGGCTTACTTGCTTCATCATCATATTGGTTAAGAACTCTAACCACCAACCCGGGAAATTTTCCCTGGCCACGGACCGGTAAGGGATGATTTTCCACGCGACCTGTAAACTCATAAGTCGTCGATTCAGATTGAGCAATTTCAACCGTTTCAGTAACTTCCCAGATCTGTTCAGTATCGGGACGATAGCCAACCGAAACTTCCATCAATGGAGCTCCCCTCTCTTTGGGAAGATCCGCCCGAGCCGTCACGGTTACCAGATAATCACCTTCTTCGGGATAAGCATCCACCATCTTGCCGTAAAAGCCTTGCCAACGTCCGAGGTAATTGGATACTTCGTAATTAAACCACTTGTCACCAACATTACTCTTTTCAAAAGTATGCTCGAAGATTTCCGGTGGCTCACCAGTCACAATCACTCGATCTAATGCTCGACGGGCTGCATCAAGGTAATACTCCAGCTGAATCGCTGTCATCTGCAGCGACTGCCCATTGTTCTTAAAACCATCCGGGGAGGCGCCTTCGCGAGGTAAATCACGGGCGTAGTCCATTTCGAGATCAAAAAGATCTCTCATTGTATTTTGATACTCGGTACGATTGAGTCGACGTAGAACCACCCGGCCACCTGTGCTCTTAAGCTCGGCCTTCACGCGATCAATTTCACTTCGTATCCAGTTCACGAGAATACTACGCTCTTTACCGGTCAAAGGCTCGCCTTCTTCAGGTGGCATCTCGCCCTTATTCAAGACATGCATTGCCTCATGCCAGGCGGTTGCAGCAGCTCGATCTGCAAGAAAGTCGGTGGAAAGATTGTCTAAACGGATGTCTGCTTCCTGAACATCCGTACCATGGCACCCAAAGCACTTAGCCTGCAAAATCGGGAAAACGGTCGACTTAAATTTTCGAGTCCCGCCGGGCCTGGTGGCCTGCACTGCAGAAGCCACCGCCAGTAAGAGGCAAAGACCAACCGAGGTAATTGTTGCGAGGTTCTTCATTCCTCAATTTTAACCTCAAACTCGGCGAGCGTGAAATATCGACTTCAATGATTGGAATTCAAATCGACCTAAACGTCACACCATTCAATGGCCTGTAACAATCCCGCAACCGGATCTCTCGTTGGAATGAACTCATGACCTACGTGGCCTGTATAGCCAATGTCGACCAAAGCCTGCATACAAGCGGGGTAATTAATTTCCTGCTGATCATCCAATTCAGCTCGGCCCGGATTACCGGCCGTATGGATATGTCCAAGCCAATCTTTATGTTCGTGAATTCGACGAATCACATCGCCATTCATGATGGAGACATGATAGATATCAAATAGTAATTTCAGATTTGGTGAGCCAACACTTTTGAGGATTTCGATACAGTACTCAACATCATCGCCTTGATAACCCGGATGCCCTTTCATCGGGTGAGTGTCATCTCGAGTATTAAGGTGCTCCAGACAGATTGTGACACCCGCCTTTTCCGCATATCCAACCACTTCCTTAAAACCTTTGATACAGTTTGCCGCGCCCTCTTCTTTCGTAAGTCCTTCTTCGTATCCTGTAAAAGCAATGACCTTCTTCCAGCCAAACTCCTTACATTCGTCAATGGACTTCTTCGTGGCGGCGATTACCAGGTCATGGTATTTAGGATTGTTGAACCCCTGCATAAACGGAGGGCCGCCAATATCGATTCCCGCAATCGCACACTCCATGCCATTCTTTTTTAAATCCGGATAGTATTTAGAATCCATGAGTTCGACGCTGTCGCATCCCATCTCTTTGGCAATAGGCATCAATTCATCCGGACTCCAGAAATCCTGAAAGCACCAGGCTACAATCGAGTGTTTGATATTGCCATTTTTAGCCACGCGCCGGATACGTTTACTCACTTTGATTTCCTTTTCAACCTCTTCAGACTGACCCTGGGATACAGCTAAAGCACTCCCTACGGCGGCTGACGTTGAAAGCATTTGTCGTCGGTTTAGTTTGCTCATGATCTTTTTTCCTTAAGCCCTTCACAGGAGTCCAGGTTTTCTAAAACGCTTCAGAAATCGATTTCGCAGTTTTCACGCGCGTCGCGTCCACTCCATATATCGCCTTGGTGAATGCCGGGGTCTCTTCCCCCACGACAATCAACCGGTGAGGAGCGTTCAGGGCCAAGATGCCCGGTACGTCTCCGTACTTAATCGCGCCAGGCAAGAAGTCCACGTCATCATATTGAGTGATCGTACCAAACCGAAACCCCTGCGTATCGATGATAGCCGTTTGCACAACCTCGCCAACCAATGCCCGAGCGGTGGCCGCAATGGGACCCGCACCCTTCGTTCCCACCAGTACAATCTCCTTCGTTCCATGTTGGTCATTAGCGACAAATGAAATCAGCGTTAGCAGATCGTGAACCCGTTGGACGAACAAGGCGTCGTTATAGCCATAGGTATACGCAGGAATTTTTCTTGAGGTGGTCGTGGCCAATCGCTGCTGGTCCAGCCGCATACCATTTTTAAGAAACTCACCCTGATACAGCAGGTCCGCACCAATCACAGAAGCTCCCGATTCCAGCAGCGCGGCAACTTCAGCATTTGGTTTGCCATCATTGCCATACATCCCGGATTTACCTTCGCCATCAACCCAGATGACAACCTTGCCGGACCATTGCTGAGTGGTTGGATAAAATGACGCGACCGGGAGCTCTTCCTGAGCGGACTCATATCTGAGGATATCTGTGAATTCCAAATAACCATCTCGTTCAAACTTACCCACCTTTTCACGACTAATCTCATCCATCGAAGACAAGCCCCGACCAACAATTGCTTTAAGCGCCTTACCATGAAGGGCCTGGAGCGCTTCCACCTTATTTTTTGATGATTTTAGAGCCTGAGCAATCTGGTGACTACTATCCTGATCAATCACTTTGAGCAGTTTAATCTCATGCGGCACACCCGCTTCTGGTGCCGGATGTTGGTCGTCCCAAACGGTATATTCATCCGCTGTCAGTGGCTTCCAGTCATGCTCGACGATTGGTTGCTCGAGTCCAAGTTTCATATGCCGATTGAACCAGTGATACATGTGGCGTCGAGTGACGTAGTTATAGTTGTGACCAAAGTTCAAATAGGAAATACAGAAGACATCTTCCACATCGCCAACCATTTTGTAGAGTTGCTGAAGTTCGGGATAACCTTTCGTTTGAATTTCCTTGGTCCAGTCATTCGCGCCTGTCATTGCGATCGGCCGTGGAGCAAACAACGCTGTTAGTTCGACGTTGCCAGTATCCACTCGTAACAGACTACAGTTTTCACAAGGACACCCTCCCTGCATTGAAGTGGACACCATACCTTGTGGAAAGGAGACGATTGGACGAGGGTCTAAAGCCCCAAGCAGAATAGTCTGGGTTCCACCACCACTTCCACCGGTAATCCCGATACGTTGGGCATCCACATCCGGTAACGACTCCAGAAAGTCCAGTGCCCGAATTGAATTCCAAGTCTGAACCCCCATGATGCTTTGCATTCGCATTTCGGCCTGAGCTGAAAAGAACCCCCATTGTGTTGGGGATTCAAGCTCGGCCCGACGGTCATTGAGCCGATGGGACACTTCCATTGGAATTTGCAATGAATCGACATATCCTTCCATATCATAAATGAAGGTAATGCATCCCATACGAGCCAATTGCGCACAACGAGCCAACTTCGGATACCTGCCGGAATTTTTATGTTTCTCTTCCCCCGTTTCAATGAACGACGTAATTTTGTCGCCATGATCCTGCATGCGGCCACCATGACCATGTGGAGTTAGTACAGCAGGCAACTTACCTGTGATATTTTCCGGCCGGAACAAAAGGCCTGATACAAAGTGTCCGGGATAACTTTCAAAATTAACTTTCTCTATCGTGAATCCATCGCGCACAGACTTTCCATACATCTCCACGTTTAAAGGGGTCTTCGCCGGCTGTGGCCACAGCCCTAATGCAACTCGCAAACGCATCCGTAGTTGATCACGTCTTGCTTCCCACGCCGCGGTCGTTTTCGGAACCTCAAAAGGGAAGTAGTTATTCAAATGCCGCAGTTCACCAAGACGACGGTCATTGGGTAACTGGCCGTCTCGATAAACATTGGTTTGCGCAAATAGGTTGGCAGCTACAAGGGAGATAACTGCGCAGGCAAAAACCCAGGCCGCTTTCATGGCTTCATTCCTATCGATAAATTCCGTTAGATCAAGAACAGCTGTTGCTGTTACTTCAGTTCTTTAATTTCAATGTTTCGGAATTGAACCGGATCATTGTGGCCAGCAAATCCGAAATGGCCTTCCAGGAGTTTCAATCCGGGGTGCTTCTTTAGCACTGCCGGATCCTTGATCAGTTCGGCTACATCTGCATCAAGAATCACCGCGCCATTCAGTTCGACTTTGATCTTTGTTCCCTGAACCGTCACTTCTTCATAGTTCCAGTTACCGGCTTCATAAAGATATCCACGTGCAGCTGGAATCAGCCCATAAACGGAGCCATGATACTGGTAAGGAGCAAGCTTGCCTGGATACTGGGTATCCAGAACCTGAAGTTCGGTCATGCCCTGATAGGCCGGGTTGCCACTTCCGGGGTAGCGGATTGCCAAACCATTGTTACCGGCTGCCGGCATTTTGATTTCCAGACGGACAACAAAGTCTTTGTACTTCTGTTCGGTATAAAGGTTTCCGCCTTTACCCTTTTGACACTGGATAGCGCCATCCACCACTTCGTATTCGCTGACTGCCCCGGCCCAGCCTGATAGGTCTTTACCATTGAAGACCGATTTAAAACCCTTACTGGAGGATGATTCACGAAGAATCTTGTTTGCTTCATCTGAGCCGATTTCACGAACGAAAACGTTGCGCCAGCTAATTTCACCACCATGCGTCTGCAGCTGAATAGGCCCTTTCGGGAAAATGGGGCGGCTGCGGTCGAAGTAGTTCTCCATAATCGCGTTATCAACAACCATCTTGCCATTCAGCCACACACTAGTACGAGCTCCAATCTGGCGAATCTTGAAACTGTTCCATTCACCAAAAGCTTTGTCGGCAAGTACTAAAGGATCTTTCCCTTTCGCTCCTTTACTATTGTTCCAAAGACCGCCGGATCCTTTGTCACCGCCAATAGCGAATTTCTTTTCGTCGGTGGAATCCCAAATCTGAACCTGAGGTACTGCTTTGAGATAAATACCGCTATCAGCACCGGCAACGGTTTTATAGTCAATCATCAACTCGTAGTTTGTGAATTCCGCTTCACTTGTCAGATACAGCCCGTAACCGTCATTGACGAGAATCCCCTCTTTCACTGACCAGTGTTGGTTAATGTCTTTGCGGCTTTCTTTTTTGTAGGCAGCCTGTTCCTCTTCGGTCATCGACCAAAGGGTTTCCGGATTTTTCGTTGACCATCCATACCAACCGTCAACATCTTTGCCATTGAATAACGCTTTCCAGCCTTTAGGTGGAACATTTAATTCGCCGGCAAATGCAGGAGCAGCCATGAATGCTGCCAGAGTCAGCGAAAGGATTGTCTTTTGAAGTCTCAAGGGATTATCTCCGCAAAGGGGTGGTCTATTGATTTTGATAAGCACTCATCCTAAACCGTCTGCGGAGTGAATTCCACGTTTAGGCAAAAGAATTTCCGAGTTCCATGTGATCCCCGTCTTAGCGCTGATACTAAGCAATTATCTCGTCGATTAACTGCCCGTGGACATCCGTCAACCGGCGATCGATACCATTGTTACGAACCGTTAATCGCTTGTGATCAATGCCTAGCAAGTGAAGCATCGTAGCATGAATGTCATAGACTTGGGTCGGGTTTTCACGATCCAATGGTTTGAAGCCCCACTGATCTGATTCACCTGCAGTAACGCCACCTTTTGTGCCGCCTCCGCAAAGCCAGTTGGTAAAAACAAATGGATTGTGATCCCGCCCCTTGCTTCCCTGACTACTAGGCATACGGCCAAATTCCGTTGTCCAAAGCACCAAAGTATCTTTAAGCATGTCGCGTTGTTTGAGATCTTTTATCAACGCCGCTGTTCCAATCGCCATGCCTTTGGCAAGTGGTCCATGGTCTCTCGAAATATCCTCGTGACTATCCCAGTTTCGTCGTGGGAATCCGTTATCATTCCCAGACCAAATTTGGACAAACCTAACGCCTTTTTCTAAGAGCCGTCTGGCAATCAGGCACTTGCGGCCAAAATACTCTGCTTCTTCCGGAACATTAATCTCCGGACCATAGGTGGCACCTTCATTTTCCAGACCGTACATTTTACGGATATGGGCAGGCTCTTTGGAAATGTCCAGAACTTCGGGAGCACTCAACTGCATGCGTGCTGCTAATTCATAACTTTCAATGCGAGCATCCAGGCGTGAGTCTCCCGGACGCTGATCGGCATATTTCTTATTAATTCGATTAAGCAACTGTAAACCGCTTTGTTCACCTTCGGTGGTAATAAATCTGGCTCGTGCGGTTAGATTCTCAATCGGGTTCTCACGTTGTGGGAAAATGGTTGTCCCCTGACTGCTTGCCGGCAGAAATGCAGAGCCCCAATTTTTAGGCCCGTTAGATGCGTATCCACGATGATCCGGCAAGACGACAAATGTTGGCAGGTTATCGTTGATACTTCCCAATGCATAACTGATCCACGATCCCATCCCCGGGAAGCCCGGCCGTTGAAAGCCCGTTGCCTGCAAATAGGTAGCTTGACTATGAACACCGGTCTTACCAACCAGATTGTGGATAAAAGCCATATCGTCCACCACTTCACCAAGCGGAGAGACTGCATCGCTCAAATGCTTACCTGACTCGCCATAGGGGCGGAACTGAAAATAGGACTTGGTCCAGGGTCCGGCTCCGTTCTGGAACAACTCGACTTTCTCACCAAAGTCGGACGGTTCACCATGGTGCTCATCAAGCCATGGTTTGTAATCCCACAGGTCAATATGGCTGGCTGCTCCAGACATAAAGAGCTGGATGACTCGCTTGGCTTTCGGTGGATGATGAAGGACACCGCCTAAGGCCCCATTGGCGGCATTGGCTGCCAACGGATCTCCGCCCAGCATCGATGCCAGGGCTATTCCCCCCAGACCGCCGCCTGAGTTCCAAAGAAACTCGCGCCGAGAAGGTTTTAATATCGGTGGGTTAGGACTGTGATTCATCATACTTTTCGCCAGAAGGCTTAATCCACAAAAACAAACTCGTGCAAGTTGTAAAGCAAGCGGCAGAGGTTTTCCAGGCCGTGCTGCTGGGCATACGCCAACAATTCAGACTGCTCAGCCGTTGACGGCAACCGCCCCGTTAAACGGGAGAATGCCTGGGTGACCTGAGCCGCCGGCGTTACTTGCGTTGCCTGCAAATCACTTGCAAAGTGCTGGGCCAGTGCCAGATTGAATTTATTGTTTAATAACGCCAATGCCTGAATCGATGTTAACGTTTCAACTCGCATAGGCGTGCTCTTAGAAGAATCAGCACAATCTAAAATGGTCATGAACGGGTCTGGCTGGCTGCGAACAATGAAGCGATATACGCTTCGCCGATGACTTACTACATCGTTGGGGTCATGCAAATGATATTCATAATGCGGTGAGTGTTGAGGATGTTCGAGCTTGAACAGGTAATAACCCGGGCCGCCCATCTGGTTGTTCAGTCGGCCGCTCACCTGCAAAATTGAATCGCGAATTTCTTCCGCTGATAGCTTCCGACGGTTCATTCGCCAGAGATATTGATTTCCGCTGTCGATCTGACTGTTCGCTGCGTGATGTTTTGAAGCCTGACGGTAGGTTGAACTCAGTAGAATCAACCGATGGATATCTTTAAATGACTGCCCTTGATCGCGGAACTCTAGTGCTAGCCAGTCCAGCAACTCCGGATGCGTTGGCAATTGTCCCATTCGTCCCAGATCGTTTGGGGTGGTGACGATGCCTTGTCCAAAGTGATATAGCCAAATTCGATTCACAATGCTTCGCCAGGTCAGCGGCTGGTCTTTTCGAACAATCCATTCCGCTAAAGCTACCCGGCGATCGCCTTCTGTATGCGTCTCTTCAAGTGGAAAGGTGCCGTCCAGATCAAGCAAGGGAATGGTTCCCGGTTCGGCAGCCTGCCGCTCCTGAAGAATATCGCCTCGATGCAGAACTTTAATCGGACGGGGCTTACCCATCGTTGGTTTGAAATTAGCCATCGCAACAAATTCTGTCGCCGCCGCAAACACCATCTGGCCTCGTGGTAGACCGGCAAGTTCTTTTGTCATCGCAGCTTTTTTTGCCGTGATTTCCTGTTTTCGTTTCTTTCGCTCCGAGGTATTCGCCCCGACTATTAACTGCTCTGCATCTACCAGCATAGATGCCCATTGCTGCGTTTTGGCAATATCTACCGGGACAGGCCATTTCCCATCTGTGAGATTTTTACGCGCCCATCGAGTAGGCGCTTCAATCGAGGAAGAGGCTGACACTTGTTTCTGCTGAGCTACGTTCGTTCCATCCGCCGTCAAAGCTTCCAGCTCTGAGATCGCAAACATGGGCGTGCCGTTGCGGTCATACAACTTGCTCACGGTCAATCGAATATATCTTGCTGAAACCTGTTGGGTCGCCGCGTAGTACGCGATACCAATATTGGGGTAATCAGCTTGAGCTTCATCCGCAATCAGGGTCGAGGATTTAAACGTCGGATCTTCAGAGGCTTCGATCTTGAAACGAACAGGAAATCCAAATCCATTACCAATTCCACCAAAGTCATCGCTGCAGGGATGCAATCGGATTTCAGCTAATGTCTCTGACTGCCCGAGGTCCACCTGCACCCATTGCGTATCCGTGGTTGTCTTTTGCATGGCCGTGTGAAAACCATAGGCATCGTCGCGCTGGTCTAACGCTGTAAATGACTTCAGCTTGTCGGACTCTGCGATGGCTGCTTTGTAGGCGGGGCCTGCTTCGTCTTCAATTTCCTGCTGCAGCGCTACTAAGTTATCGGTCGCTTCGCTGATGGACTGCTCAAGTACTTTCTTGCGTGCCGCCACCGCAGGATCCTCGCCGTAGATTCGGTCAGCTTTATCCACCGCCGCAAAAATTGACTGTAAATTGAAATAGTGCTGTTGGGTGATGGCATCGAATTTATGATTGTGACAACGAGCACACTGTACCGTTGTGCTAACAAACGTGTTCATCGCATTGGTAACCATTTCGTCACGATCAATATACCTGGCTATACGACCATCAATTTTTGTCTCCGGCACTTCAACATGACCAATAAAATCCCAAGGACCTGCGGCGATAAACCCTAGGCCTAGAATGCCGTCCGAGGCACCAGGAAACAACTGATCGCCCGCCAGTTGTTCTCGCACAAATCGGGTATACGACTTGTCCTGATTGAAGCTGCGAACGACGTAGTCACGGTAGGGCCATGCATTAGGACGTAACTTGTCTTTGTCGTATCCGGCGGTATCGGCATATTTGACAACATCCAGCCAGTGCCTTGCCCAGCGTTCTCCATAAGCGGGAGATGCTAGAAGCTGATTGATCAGCTTTTCATAAGCGAGTGGGTCGTCTGAGCGAACAAATTCCTCCACCTCGGCCGGCGTGGGTGGAAGACCCAATAAATCATAATACACTCGTCGGACGAGCGTCCGTCGATCGGCTGACGCGGACGGCTCAAGCCCTTTCTCCAAAAGCTTCGCGAGAACAAAAGCATCAATGGGGTTTTCAATCTCGAAACGATTAGCAAAAGGATTCTCAATCGCCGGAACAGTTTGGTGCTCTAGAGGATTCCAAGACCACCAGTCTGTGCTTTGAATGGCCGGCTCTTCGATTACATAATCTTCTGGCCAAAAAGCTCCGCTTTGAATCCAGGAAGCAAGGACCTCGATTTCTTCCTGCTTCAATGGCTCCCGATCCTTTGGCATCTCCGGTGGATCGTTACCAGCGGGCTTTAGGACAGCAAGAAGATGGCTGGACTTCGGGTCACCTGGCTCAATATATCCAGACTCAAGAACGTCTGCTTTGGTCTGCATCGCAAAGTCGCCTTTACGATCTTCTGAGTTATGGCAGGCAAAACAATGCTTTTGCAAAATGGGAGCAACATTTTGCTGAAACACTTTATCGGAATCTACTGCAACAACAGTATTCACCAACAACATGAAGCAAAAAAGTCTGATTGAAATGTCTGATAATTTCATCCTAAAACACCAATTATACGACTTGCTGATTTCGGGCCTTCAAGGCGTTGGGGTGAATCAGCAGACGATCCCCTTGCTACAGTATCGCCTGATTCTGGATTAGAAACAATTCAAGCCTTTTGTGATTGTCTGGAATTAAATCTGACTGACGGCCAAATTTTTACAAACTAAGTAGGTCTTCGCTAAAAACAAACAGAATGTTGTCAACATAACCGCTCCCAGCCATTGAATGATTAAGATCAAATTTCCAAGGGCAGTCGTTGTACCTTCCGGAAGAGCAGAATTCGGATTTAAAGATTCCACGGCACTCATGGGAAGATAAACAAGACAGCTAACGAGGAAAATCAACATTAGGATTGCTATGGGTGGCCAGCTTAGGACCACCCTGGTTCTGCCTGAAATAGCAGCGACTAATTCATGCAAGGCGGTCAGTGCAAGCAGAAGAGCAACTACGAAACATGTTCCTCCTATAGCCGGCAAATACTCTTGAAATTCGCCCAAAGAAAGCAGGCTGTAATGATCAGCCGCAATAATAGTAATTCCAGAGGCAATACACGCGCAACTTACTCTTAGCATCGAACCAATATGATGCCAGGCTGGGCCCTGAGCCAAAAATCCAAGCCCGGCCAAACCACAAATTATCGCGGCTATATTTATCCAATAAACTAGATAAGCGGCCAGCAAAGTACCTTGCATTAAAGAATCGATAAATGCCAAAAGGAACCATGCCAGCGCTGGAATAAGTAACAACAAGCCAATGCGAACCCTGCCGATAAATTGCAGGTCACTTTTAGTGAACACATCCGGAACCGGTGTCATCTTAGGATTAGCGTTACTAGCTTTAAGTTCTTTCAAATAATTAAAGTTGATTACCGGCAGCAGAATCAAGGACATCAGAGCCAGCCCGGCAATGACTCTAAAAACCATGGGGTAATCTACCATGTTTTCTCCGTAAACTCCCGTCGTGGTAAATGTTTGAGCAATGGCTCCTGCCGCGTTTTTACCTACAACGTCACCGACATTGGATAACGTCATATAAACGGTGAACATCGACGCTGCGGATTGCGTCCATGACAAGTTCATCGCCCCGGCAAGGAAGTTAACGACATAGCAAGCAAAAAACAGTGGGTAGACAACCAGAAAGATTTTTGCCAGCGTTGATCGAGGTCCTGTAATAATGGCGGGAAGATAATTTGCTGATTTCTTATACGTGAGGCTTATTTTTTCGTCGCCCAAATCCTTTGCCAAAAATACTGTCTCCGAAGATTCCCCATTGATTAGGCTGCTCTCATTCACTTGTTGAGCAAGAGTCTGTACCTGATTTCTTACAATGCGGTCGGTTTTATATATTTTCGGCTTAGCTACTTCGGCCCCGATTTCACGGACAGTTATCCTAAACGAATATAAAGCGCCAATCGAGTCCACGGCGACTTCGCTAAAATCCAGTGTTTGGGTTTCGGTTGCTTCTTGGTTCTCAACCGTAGAGACTGACATATAGCCCCATTTCTCGGGAACCAAGGAAAAACAAACCACCGTAATTGAAAATCCTATTACTCCGAAAAATATGAGCAATCTTCGGCCAAAGCGATCACCCAAAATTCCGCCAAGAATAGTGCCAACTAATGTCAACGGAATTGTGTATCCCCCAGCCACTTCGGAGTACTCTGCCGAAGTCCAACCAAGCTTTGACGTATACATTGCGGAGTTGATAACTTCAATACTTCCAAATCCCAGCATGGCAACCAGCGGAACACCGGCAAAGGCTAGTGTGGAAAGCAAAGAGAATCCACCAAATAAGTTGCGGATGATGTGGTAAGGGTTTTGAGCGGAAGAAGCAGATGTTTCCTCGTTAGATATATCTAACGAGGACCAAGGGAACCGTTTTTCACCTTTCCTCTCGAGAAATAGGACTGGTGCGATCATGATAAATGCCAATGCCAACAATTGAATCAATACGGCATTGAATAATCCATTTTGAGAGCCAGCCAATACCGCGCCAAGCAGCCAAGCTCCTCCCCGCTGACCAAACAACTTCGCCCCCCACATTAGTCCATTGGTAAGTCCCTGTTCTTCAGGGGGCAAAATATCAACCGCTAATGCATCTGTCGCAACATCTTGTAGAGATGCAAAGCAATTATGAATAAAAAACGCGATTGCCAAGAAGGCCGCGACTTGCCCTACATCCATTTCACCGCGCAAGAGATCGGCGCCCTGCGACAACATGACAAGCAGCGTCGCCGCCATGCCGAGTTGGCCCAGTAAAATCCAAAATCGTCTACGCCCCATCGAACGGACCGTAACACTGTCAAGCAGTGGTGCCCAGATCAATTTAAACGCCCACGGCAAAAGAATGATCGCTTTTAGCTTACCACCGCCGGTTTCATCCAGACCTTTATCGTTTAGGAACGAAACAAGCGTTATCGACATAAATCCCCAAGGTATGCCCTGTGCAAGATATAATGCACAAAGCGTTAGGGTTCTTTGCAAGCGATTGTCAGCAAGTGCCATATCAGGGTCCTATTGAATGCCTTTGCCTGAGATCCGTGTCGGGATCGCCAGTAGCTTTGTTCCGCACGTGACAAAGAGAGTCTTTAGGTTTTTGCCGCCGAAAGTACAGTTAGTAATGGTGTCTTCCGGGGTTTCGCGAAACGCTAGGATCTTACCTTGCGGTGAAATAACGTGAATACCCGGTTTCGTGTCCAGTGTCTCACTTGTCTTGCGAGTGGCGTGAAGACCGGCGGCAACATATAAGTTACCCTTTGCATCAATTGCCATGCCATCGCCACTGCGTCCAGGATAAAAACCAATCACGATTTTCTCATCCACCAGCTTTCCATCTTCGGTGATCTCATAGCTGCGAATATCGCGATGATGCTCAGCATCCGGATGCGCTTCAATAAGATAGAGCTTCTTGCCGTTTGGTGATGTCACCAAACCGTTGGGCATGTGAATGTCGGGCCAGGCAAGAACCTGCTCGAGTCTGCCATCAGGATCAAGTCGATAAACAGCATTCACATTTCCTTTCGTGGCATCAACGCCACCGGGACGTGATGAAAAGAACCATCGATTTTTATAGTCAAAGCACAGGTCATTGGGAGACGCCAGAGGAAACGAATTAAATTCGCTGGCCAGAACCGTTATCTCACCGCTCTTCCAATCAGTACGTGTCACGCATCCGGCTCGCACTAACTTGGGGCTTCCCGACACACCTCCACCTCCGCCTTCGCAGGCCCAGAGATTTCCTGCACTATCAAAATGCAGGCCGTTGGCGTGATTGCTATTCTCACGATAAACCGAAAGTTTTCGGCCGTCCCATTTGAGGATTTTTCCGGCCGGAACATTGGTAAAGTACAACGCCCCATTTCCCCAGGCCGGCCCTTCGGTAAAGACTTTGTCATCTTCGATGGTTGCCAAAACGTCAACTTCACCTAGATAACGATCCGTATTCAAATCGCTATAGTCCGCTGCTTTCATCGACGACGCTGTAGAAAGAAGGGTAGAGGCGCCGAGAATTCCAAGCGCCTGCCTGCGATTTACCTTATGAAACATGAGGACCTTCCTCCTAGTGGTTAACGATCCGCCTCCGAAGAGGGTTTGGTATTCGGATTATAGAATAGATCACCCACCACCGCGCATAAAAAACAGCCTGTATAAATACAGGCTGTTTCTTGTTCAGTGTGTTATGTTGCTTTTGGGCTAAGCTTAGCCCATGCAAATAACTAATGCGAAGAAGGTAAAACCTTCAATCAGGGCAGCAGCAATAATCATTGCCGTCTGAATCTGACCCGCTTTTTCTGGCTGGCGAGCCATGCCTTCGAAAGCACCAGCGGCCAATTTACCGATACCAGCAGCGGCACCAATAGTAACCAGTCCAGCACCAAAAGCGCCAGAGAATTCAATAAGGGCCTGGCCACCATCCTGTGCAAATACAGGGGAAGCCAAAACAAGCAGGGCACCTAGGCTCCACATTGCTAATTTAGCTAATTTGTTCACGGAATTATCTCCTACAATCTAACGTCTAGACGTGACTCATGAGTGTGGCGGATCAGGCCACGAGTCAACATTACGAATATTCTTAATTCTGTTTCCAACCTAGGTTTGCAGGGAAAAAATACTCCTTGCGAACGGTTTGTTCTTTGGTTGAAACCAATAGCCTATTGTGACAATAGTGAGTCGTCAACCTTCCCCAATTGGATTATATGGCAGATTTGTTAAAAACTATCAATTTCTCCTGTTTTGACTAGTTTGCCGCCGGTTTCACGACTTTTTTCTTTAGCTGGTCTATCAATACAGCAACCAGAATCAGTGCTCCATAGATAACCATTTGGCGATAGGAATCCACACCTGCCATATTCAACCCATTTTGAATAACGCCCAAAATCAAAGCCCCTATAAATGTACCGAATATTTTTCCTTCACCACCCATCAGGCTTGTTCCACCAACCACGACCGCTGCGATCACCTGCAATTCATAAAATTCACCGGCTTTCGGACGGCCCGTACCAAAATGAGAAACATCGAGAACCCCCGCAAGACCTGCCGCCAAGCCGCAAATGGCGTAAACAGCAATCAGTACACCAACCACAGGAACCCCTGAAAGCCTTGCTGCTGTTTCATTGCCGCCAACAGCGTAAACATAGCGCCCAAAAGCAGTATGGTTCATCACGATATGCGCAACAACAAACAGAACAATCATCAACACAATCTGGCTGGGAATGCCGAACACGGAGGACGAGTATAAGGCGCCAATCGAGTCCGCTTCTATCTTCACGGCATCTGCTCCTCCGGCGAGGATGTAGGACATCCCACGAGCAACCATCATTAGACCCAGGGTCACTACAAAAGGTGGCACCTTAAAAAGCGTTACAATCACGCCGGCAAGAACACCTGCCAGAGCACAAACACTCATCGCAACTAGAAATGCCAGTGCTACGTCAAAAGCGCTGGCGCTTTCATTGCCCAAATAACTTCGAATCGTGGTGGCCGTAACCACTGCGGCCAGTGCCATCAGACTGCCAACCGATAAATCGATACCTGCAGTAATAATCACCAATGTCATACCGATCGCCATAATCGCAATTGGTGCATTTTGATTTAAGATTCCAATTAAGTTGTTAATCGTTAAAAATGTTGGCCAGCGATAACTTGCCGGCTTAGCTATTTTCAAGCTGCTCAGGCCGGGATACAACGACGCCATTTCGCTACGAGATGTCTGGCTTAACACACGCCACTTGGAAGAGAAATCATGTGTTGCAATAAAATCGACGCGTTCATCCTGTTGGCCTAAAAGCTCGAGCCGTTTGCGCAGACTACTAGGATCCCCAAGTTCAACCCCAACGACATCGGCTCCGCCACTTTCCAGCCCTTCTTTAAGTGCTTGAGCGAACACTTCATCTGCCTCCGTCTTTCTGGCAACTACTAAAACACGGATATCGCTGCCGACCTCTTTTAAGAGGCTGGCGGACAACTTACGTGCTGCAGATGCATCTTCGGGATGCTTATCACTAATAGTTAAGAGGCTGATGAGCAAGCACAGGGCGATTAACACGAACACCATGCCGTAATCAACGAGTAAAGCCCGAATGTATTTATTCTTCATCATCAAAATGCTGTGACTGCTTTGGTTCCCGTGGCCAGTTTCATCAAATCTTCCTGCGTTACATCCTTGTTCTCAAGACATCCGGCGACCCGGCCTTCATGCATGACTAGAATACGATCACTCATACCCAATACTTCGGGTAATTCTGAGCTAATCATAATGATCGCTTTCCCCTCCCGTGCAAGCTGGTTCATCAATAGATAAATCTCATACTTGGCCCCTACATCAATTCCACGTGTAGGTTCGTCAAAAATAATAACCTCTGCATTACGCTGCAGCCACTTCGCAAGAACCACTTTCTGTTGATTTCCACCAGAGAGCGTTTCGGCTATCTGTCCACCACCAGTTACTTTCATTTGAAGCTGCTCAATGTACCGGTCAAACGCTAATGTTTCTTGGCCTTTGTTAACAAATCCCCCGTTCGCGAACTCTTCCATATTCGGCAGCCCAAAATTCTCCTGAACCGTCTGGCCTAACACAAGCCCTTGTCCCTTCCTGTCCTCTGTTAACAGGCATATCCCTTTCGCGATCGCTTGGCGGGGAGATTGTATCCTCAACTGCTTACCATCCAGCATGATCGATCCACCATCTGGCTTGTCAGCTCCAAATAAGAGTCTAACGGTTTCCGTACGGCCAGCTCCAACCAATCCGGCAACACCCAGAATTTCACCTGCGCGGACATTAAAAGAGACATCCTTCACAACACTACCGCGCGACAGCCCCTGCACTTCCAATCGTATTTCACCGAGTGGACGCGTTTGCTCGGGGAATTCGTTATCGAGACTTCGGCCGACCATCATTTCTATAATTTCGTCACGTGTCACTCCGTCTGCATCTCGAGTACCAACATATTGCCCATCTCGCAAAACCATAATGCGATCAGCGAGCCGTTCGATCTCATCCAATCGATGGCTGATGTAAATAATGCCAATTCCCTGCCGACGTAATTCATCAACAATTTCATATAACCCTTCGACTTCCCGCGGAGTGAGAGCAGCACTGGGTTCGTCCATAACTACAATCTGAGCGTTCAACGCCAGGGCTTTGGCAATCTCGACAACCTGCTGTTGTGCCACCGTCAGATTACGACATAGGGCATTGGGGTCAACTTGCACGCCGATCCGGTCGAACAGGACTCGAGCTTGCTCATCTTCCTGTCGTTTCGCAATCCAACTAAAAGGGGATTCTTCCTGCCCCAAAAAGATATTTTCCCGGGCCGTCAGAGCAGGAATCAAATTAAATTCCTGAAAGATGATGCCGACACCCGCACGCTGAGAGGCAGCCGGCGAGTCAATGGGAAGTCCACGACCATTGATCTTGATATCGCCTGAGTCCGGCATGTGGACCCCACCCAGTATTTTGATCAACGTACTTTTTCCGGCACCATTTTCCCCTAACAAGGCCAAGACCTCGCCAGCATAAAGCTCTAGGTTTACATTTGCTAACGCGCGCACGCCAGGGAACGACTTAGAAACATTTACCATTTCCAGCAGCGGCTGGGTTTGATTCAGACTCTCGGAGCTCGAAACGTCAGCCATTTATTCAGCAGCTTTTAACTCGGGATCCTTTGCCGCGTCCTCTTTTTTATAGAGCGCCGTCGGGATCAAAGTTGATTTCTCGTATTCTTCTCCGGCTTGGTAGGCAAGCAACTTCTCAATTATGCCTTTGCCCATTTGCTTTGGAAATTGAATCGGATCCGCATAAATCTTACCTTCGAGGATAGCTTGCTTCCCAGCCAGTTCGCCGTCGAACCCAACAATTTGAATAATATCCAGCCGATCCGCCTCTTTCACCGCCTGCCAGGCGCCTAAAGCAGATGGGTCGTTGATTGCAAAAATACCACGTAGGTTTGGATGCGCCTTCAGGCTGTCGGCGGCGGCCTTGTAGCCAATGTCCTGGTCACCTCCTCCATTTACCTCCGCTACGATCGCAATTTGACCATTTTCAGTAGAGGCATTGTGGGCCTCCAGAACTTTCTTAAATCCATCGACGCGTAGAACGCACGAGTTCGCTTGATTAAAGTCTAAAATCAGGACTTCACCACCTTCTTCTCCTAAAACTTCCACCATCGCGTCGCCGGCAAGCTCACCACCCTGAAAGTTATCAGTACCAATGTGGCCCGCAATCTCTACGTCGTCAGCGACGCACTGTAGGTCACAGGTAAAAACGGGGATACCTGCATCGTTTGCCTTCTTAATCGCCGGACCAATAGCAATGCGATCCGTTGGATTTAGCACAATCGCGTCTACGTTCTGACTGATAAAGTCTTCGATTTGATTGGCTTGTTTACTTACGTCCGTATCGGCATCCGTAGTAATCACTTGAAATCCATATTCAGCTCCGGCTTCCTTCAGACTATCGGAAATAATTACAAAGAACGGGTTTTTGAGCGACATTGCGGAATAGCCGATCTTCCCCTCAGACGGTTCAGTTTCATTGATCTGATCCGCACCTGAGGCAGCAAGCGCTTTGTCGTCCTGAATAACAGAACTTTCTTCGCTGGAACATCCCACGGCCAACAATGCCAATACGAGTGGCAGCCAAATATACTTTGCCATCTATATAAATCCTTAGTAGCTACAGAGTGAAAAGGGGCTCTTCTATATATACACCGTGATATATTGAATATAAGCAGGCGGCAGACAACTTCCTACCAATTACCGTGCTTCGTTCACGATGCTCCAAAGTTCCAGTATATTAAAGAATCAAATAGAACCGGATATTCGGAGCAGTAATATTCAGAAATTCCAAACGCACCGGACAATTCAAATCTTCCCGCGCCTTCCTCAAATCACAAAAGAATCCTGTTATGAAACGCACACTGATAGCCCTCCTTATTCTGACCACTATTGCCGGCACCAGTCATGCGGAAAACTGGACAAACTGGCGCGGGCCAGATTTTAACGGAGTGGCGCCAAAAGGTGATTTCCCAACAGCCTGGAATGTCGGTCAAAATATTTCGTGGAAAGTAGAGTTGCCTGGCGTAGGCTCTTCGACTCCTGCCATTTGGGAAGACAACGTCTTGGTAACGGCCAATGACGGTGGTTTCAACCTGCTCCTTTGCCTCGACCGTGAAGGCAAAGAAAAATGGCGCACTCAAATTGGCTCCTCTCGTGACGGTAAGCATCGTAAAGCTAGTGGCAGTAATCCCTCCCCGATTACTGACGGTGAAGCGATTTATGTTTATTACAAAAGCGGAGACCTTGCCTGTCTCGACTTCACTGGCAAAGTCAAATGGATTTCCAATGTGCAGGAAGATCATGGAGAAGACACACTCTGGTGGGATTTGGGTACTTCACCAGTTCTGACCAAAGATTCCGTTGTCATCGCCGTCATGCAAACCGGCCCCAGCTTCTTGCTAGCCATTGATAAAGAAACTGGGAAGCAAAGCTGGAAAACCGAACGTAATCTCGATGCTCCTCTCGAAGCCGCACAAAGCTATTCGACTCCGATTGTCGTGAATGACAATGGCAAAGAATCGCTGATTGTTTTAGGTGCCGATTATGTTACCGGACACGATGCTTCCAGCGGAAAAGAACTGTGGCGAGTTGGTACGCTAAACCCGAACGGCGAAAAATACTGGCGCAGTATCGCTTCACCTGTTCTCAGCGATGGAATGCTACTCGCTCCTTACGCTCGCGGGAAAACGTTGACTGCCATTAATATCACTCAGGAAAAGCCCGGCGTTGCCTATACCATTGAGGGTATTTGTGCAGACGTCCCGACCCCTATCGCTATTAATGGCGCGGCTATCTGTGTGACAGACCGCGGCCTTGTGACGAAGATCAACGTCAAAACCGGTGAACAACTCTGGCAAACCGAACTGGAAAAAGCGCGCCTGTCCTTTTCAGCTTCACCAATTCTGGCGGGCAAGAATATCTATCTAACTCGCGAAGACGGTGCCACCTTTGTGGTCAATGCTGAAAATGGCGAAGTCGTCGCTAAGAATACTTTGGCCGAAGAGTTCACGGTTTCCACCCCGGTTTTTGCGGATGGCCAAATTCTAGTGCGCACAATGCAGGCGCTGTATTGTATTGGCAAGTAAATAGAAATGTCGGACACCATACCAGTATCCGGCCCTGCTGCCTGGGTCGGTAAAGAAGTTACGCGGCGCGATGACTGGAATTTCACGCTGTCTCCACAACACCTTGAGGAGTTAAGGATCGCGGTGCGTCAAACGGCTGCCATGCCATTAACCCGCATTGGGTCGGCAGAATTCGCGCTACCAACCCTTGGGCAACAATTACTTCAGATTCAGCACCGACTTGAGCATGAATCGGGAGCAACCATCGTGAAGGGGTTTCCTGTTGATGACTTTTCGCCAGAAGAAGCGGAGCGTGTTTTCTGGGGACTTTCCACCTATATCGGCACAGCGGTTTCACAAAGTGCCACCGGCCAACGAATTTTTCACGTGCGGGATGAAGGGTTTAAGACCGGGCACCCAAAAGCTCGAGGCCCCAATACCCGCAAGCGACTTAGTTTTCATACTGATCGTTGTGACGTCATTGGATTTATGTGCCTGCAACAAGCTCAGTCGGGTGGGATCAATCAGCTTGTCAGTAGTGCCTCTGTTTACAACCAAATTCTTCATGAACGCCCCGACCTGTTGAAAATACTGATGGCTCCGTATTACTACAAACGCCACAACGTGGATACCGGCAATAGCCTTCCTTACTGTCAGCAACCGATTTTTTCATTTCGAGATGGCGTCTTCGCTTCGGCATACTTAAGAGTCCTCATCGACCGGGCTTACGCTGACAACGATCTGATTCCAATGACGGAAACTCAACTCGAAGCATTGAACTTTGTGGACGAAGTTGCTGCTCGACCAGAGATGTATGTTGAATTTCGGCAGGCACCCGGCGACATCGTACTGTTAAATAACTGGATTACGTATCACCGCCGCACAGAATTTACCGATTTTGAAGAGCCGGCGAAGCGTCGCCATTTACTACGTATTTGGTTAGCTGCGCCGAATAGTAGGGCCTTGGATGAAATGTTTCGGGCGAATTACGGAGCTGTGGAGGCGGGCGCAATTCGTGGAGGCATGAATCCGACTTCTTTGAATTCTTAGGCCTTGAAATACAAACTCCTGCCAAAAGCAGTGGCAATGAAGCAGTATCTTGGTCAAAATAGGGGTGGATCGATATCTCTGGTCAAACAACTCTGTTGGATCAGTTCTTAAACTATCTATATTTCACGACTGGAATTAATTCATCATGCGAAAAGCTACTTTGTTGAGCCTCTTTCTGGCATTCACAACAGCGTTAACCGTTCAGGCTGACGATCAGTGGATTACTATTGAAGGCAAAGATGGCCCGGGAAAAGGCAAGCATATTGTTTTTGTCAGTGGAGATGACGAATACCGTAGCGAAGAAGCGCTGCCACTGCTCGCCAAAATTATGGCTAAGCATCACGGTTTCAAATGCACTGTGCTATTTGCTATCGATCCAACCACCGGCGACATTGCCCCGAGCCATCAAACTAACATTCCGGGCCTTGAAGCCCTTGAAGATGCCGACCTAGCCGTCTTCTTATTGCGATTCCGCAATCTACCGGATGACCAAATGAAATACATCGTGGATTACACAAACTCCGGGAAGCCCATCATCGGAATGCGAACATCCACCCACGCATTCAATATTCGGCAGGATAGCAAGTATCACAAATACACATTCAACAACAATGGCGACTACAAAAAAGGGTGGGGCCGTCAGGTTCTTGGTGAAACATGGATCAACCATCATGGCCACCACGGTCGTGAAAGTACCGGAGGAGTTCCTGTTCAAGGTAAAGAAAGCCACCCCATTCTACGCGGATGCAAAGAAATCTGGGGCGACACTGACGTTTACGGTGTGACTAAACTCGAAGGCGATTCCGATCCCATTCTGCTAGGAGCTGTGCTCGATGGAATGACGCCTGACGCCAAGCCCGTTGAAGGCAAAAAGAACGAGCCCATGATGCCTGTTGCCTGGGTGAAAACTTACAAAGGCGAAGCTGGTAAGGTTTCCAAGGTGTTCTACACCACGATGGGTGCTGCCACCGACCTGATTTCAGAAGGCACTCGACGCATGATGGTAAATTCGATGTTCTGGGGACTTGGCATGGAGGACCAAATCACTACAGACTTAAATGTAAGTATTATTGGAGAATACAAACCCACGAAATTTGGCTTTGGAGGTTTCAGAAAAGGGCTGAAACCATCCGACTACAAATAATAGCCAGTTCCAATTAAACCCGGAGTATAGTCATGCTGTCATTTCAAGATGGGCTTTCGAGACGATCATTCCTACAGGTAGGGGCCTGTGGGCTGTCAAGTCTTGGGCTCTCGCAATTAATGGCCGCATCCGGAGAGGATGATCCTTGGCGTTTATTTTCCGGCAAGACCGTAATCTTCCTGTTCCAGCATGGCGGTCCAAGCCAATTTGAGACCTTCGATCCCAAGATGTCTGCTCCGGGAAGTATCCGTAGTATGACGGGAGCGTCGTCGACGAATGTCCCGGGTACCGAATTCGGGGGAACGATGAATCAGCTTGCTAAACACGCTGACAAGTTCACCATCGTTCGGTCTTATCAAACTGGCTCTAGCGCCCACAAGATTCAGCCGGTCGTTTCAGCAGATACTTTTGGTGCGAATATTGGAAGCTATCTCTCAAGAATCATCGGCACTAACAATCCGAAAAACGGAATGCCGTTGAATGTGGCTGCGTTCCCCAATGCGGTAGTCGAGGACGAGCCTGGGCCCTTTAATAACTTCGGGCGGTTTGCTGACGCTGGACCGTTCAGCAAAGGCTTTGAACCCTTTGTGCCGGGCACCGGTGGTAATTTTCAGGAAGACCTGAAGCTTCATATCGATCGCTTGCGACTTGACGATCGTAAAGCCCTGTTACGAAATCTGGATAAGATTAAGCGACAGGTAGATGCAGATGGGTCCCTGGAAGGTTTAGATAAATTCCAGTCGCAGGCATTTGATGTCGTCATGGGTGGCGTGTCTGATGCTTTTGATCTTTCACACGAAGATCAAAAAACGGTTGATCGCTATGATACGGGGCACCTGACTCGTTTTGATGAGTGGAAAGACAAAAACAACAAAAACCACTATAAAGCGAATTCGAATTCGCTTGGTAAGCTCATGCTCTTAGCACGACGGTTAGCCGAACGTGGCTGCGGCTTTATCACCATTACAACCTCTTTCGTGTGGGACATGCACGCAGACCAAAACAATCTAGGAATGGTTCGTGGTATGGATTACGTAGGCAGCCCATTTGATCATGCGGTTGCTGCCTTTATTGAAGATGTTGAAGCTCGAGGTCTACAGGATGATATCCTTTTAGTTGCTACCGGCGAAATGGGGCGAACGCCGAACATCAACGCTCGAGCTGGCAGGGATCACTGGGGCGGGTTAACACCATTACTGCTCTATGGAACTGGCATTCCCCGTGGACATATTATTGGGCAATCAGCCAAAGATGGCGGTACTCCTGCGACAACACCTGTTCGAACTCCGAATCTTATTGCCACTTGCCTTGATACGTTACTGGATATTCCACAGCTTCGTCTTCGCGTGGACGTTCCTGGCGAAGCGTTAAAGGTTATCACTGGAGCCGAACCAATCCCCGGCTTAGGTTAATCACTCTCTCAAACCAAATTTCTCTGAAAGCACCGCTCGCTATGCGCAGTCTTTACGCCTCTTTGACTTTACTCCTCTTGGTTTCCGGTCTCGCTCCGGCTGCAGAAGGATACCCCGACGCAAATACCTATCAATATAAAACCGTCGGTGACACAAACTTATCTCTTCATGTCTTTAACCCCGAAGGGCATAAGCCGGCAGATTCCCGTCCCGCGGCAGTCTTCTTCTTTGGCGGTGGCTGGAACGGCGGGTCGCCAAATCAGTTTGTACCTCATTGTCGTTATCTGGCTAGTCGTGGCATGGTGGCAGTGACTGCTGACTATCGAGTCAAGTCACGGCAGGGAACTTCACCTCGAGAATGTGTCAAGGATGGAAAGTCGGCCGTCCGCTGGTTACGTACGAATGCATCCAAACTTGGAATTGACCCGAATCGAATTGCCGCGGGAGGCGGATCAGCGGGGGGTCATGTCGCAAGTACAACAGGTATCATCCAAGGTATGGAAGAGAAGGGCGAAGATACGAAAGTCAGCAGTAAATCTAATGCTTTACTGTTATTTAACCCCGTGTATGATAACGGCCCGGACGGTTACGGTTACGATCGAGTCAAAGATTACTATCAGTCCATTTCGCCTATTCATAATATTCAAAAGGGGGCACCGCCGACCATCGTCTTTTTAGGAACCAAAGATGCTCTCATCCCTGTAAGCACGGCGAAAAAGTTCCAGATGCTGATGGATCAGGTAAAAGCAACCTGCGTGCATCATTTCTACAAAGACGAACCTCACGGCTTCTTCAATTACAACCAGAAAGACAATTTTGTCGATACGGTCACTAAGATGGATCAGTTCTTGGAAAAACTGGGGTGGCTCAAGGGTGAAGCGAGCGTTGATTACGAGGCGGTGAAACCATAATGAGCGTAGAAGAATTAATTCAAGCAAAGCTAGATCGTATCCATCAATCGCATAAAGTTATTCCCCAAAAGACGGCCTTGCTAGTCATCGATATGCAACATGGATTTGTGGATAAAGGTGCGTCACTTGAAATACCGAAAGCCCGAGATATCACACCGAATATCCAGTCCCTAGTTGCTGCATTTCGAGATGCCGGGATGCCTGTTATTTTTACCGAGTTTGTTTATGCGGACACGATCCCGTGCCTGAGAGGCGACCCTTTCGGCCCGGAACATCTCGCGGCCAGTGCCGAGGCTGCCACTGGATTTGGCTATCCATCTAACAACTGCAAGATTGGTCTTGAGGCTGGCGAAGGTGTCGAGTCGGCCGCCACGATCGAAGCGTTAAAGCCTTTAAGTCATGAGCTTATTGTGCAGGGGCACACTTACGACAAATTCTATGGCACACATCTCGATCTAGCATTACGAAGCCTTGAAATCGATCGATTCATGATCACTGGGGTCACGACCGACTGCTGTGTGAACAGTACGATTATTTCCGGATCAACAAGAAATTATCGGGTTACCGCGGTCAGTGACGCCATGGCGACCATGGATGACCATATTCATGATGCCTGTCTTCAAATATGGGAAAATAAGTTCGCTCGCATCCGTACTACCGCGGAGGTTCTAGCGGAAATTAATTCGCGATGCGGATTGGACGTAAGCCCTTGTAGATAGCTCCATTGGGCTGCTTAACCTGCACTTCAATCGAATACATCCCCGATGACAAGTTTTGTGGCAATTTAGCTTTCCATAAATGACCCGCTGCCGCCGGAGCTGACATCTCCATCCAATCAATCTTTCCATCGAGCTTTTGAATCAATTCCCGCTCCTGATCATAAAGACGCTTATAGTCAGGGTCGACTTCCGAATGAGCCGCTACCATTTCAAGCTTCACTGCTTTCCCTTTATGATTTCGAATGGCCGCTGTCACTTCCGATTTTTCGGATCCTGAAAAGACATTCGTATAAGCGTATGCCTGTTCTTGCTGGCTCCCAATTTCCACCGGTGCTGAAATTTGCATCTGATAATCTGCCGGCCGATTAGCTGCTTGATATTGAAACGAATATTGATTGCCATCAAACGTCACAATTGAATATCCATTTGGTACTCCATCGCGAGAATAAGCGTGCGGCGTATTCCCAAACTTTTTAATTCCTTTCCACCAGCTTCCACTGGCGGTGACATTAATCACATGGTGATGAGGCTTTTCACCCTCCCATCCATCTTCCTTATCAAGGTAAAGATGTTGTTGGTAATGTTGATGGCCAGAAACGCTCATCGTAAAGGGTCGATCTTTAAGCAATTTAAAGATGGCGCCGCGTTGTTCCATTTTGGTAATCGGGATGTGCATCATAAGAACCACAAGCTTGTCGGCGGGCACCAGTTTAAGATCGTTCTCCAGAAATTTCATTTGAGCTTTGCTGATGGCCCCGCGGTAGCCATGCTTCTTTGTTTCGCCATTGTAATACCATTCCACGTTATCCATGACCACAAAGTGAGCCTTACCATGCTCAAAGGAGTAGTAGGCCGGGCCGAATACTCGCTCAAATGTTTCATCACTTTCTTCATCGACCTTGGCTTCACGATTCACATCGTGATTACCGATCACGTTGTACCAAGGGATTCCTAACAAGGCGATCCCCTGATTTTGCGAGTCAAACAAACTAAGATCATCGAACATGATATCACCCAGAGTAACTCCAAAGGACGCGTCCGTACCAATCAGTTCTTCTAACACATCCTGAATCAGATAATCGACTTCCTGCTGGTTCCTGGGTTGAGGATCCGCAAACATAATCGCCTTAAACAGTTCCGGTTCTTCCACTGGATATAGCGGGAAGTCGATACTCGCTGGCAAATCTCCCGTAGGCTCTACCCCGGCAAACCTAGTCCCTTGTGGAGAGCCCTTTGGCTTGTGAATGTAGTAGAACCGAGGCAGGTTCGTTTCACTGAGCGGTGTCATCCACCCGGCCGGTTTAATGACAAACAAAATCGCATCGTCCGAAACTGCTAGCTCATACGATCCATCTTTTGAGGTACGAACAATGTCCTCACCATTGGATACACGAATTCCAGCCAGCCCCTTTTCACCGGCATCCCAAGTCTGATTAAAATTTGTATCGTGGTAGACACGCCCTCTCGCAATCTGCTGAGCATCAACAGATGGCGCTAGAAGCAAACTTACTAAAACCGTTGACAACACTAGTCGGCTCATTACTCCAGGTACCTTTTTATGAACATCTGTTATTTTTGTTCTGTATATATTCCCTATTCAACTCGATTTATACCAACAGATGTGAATTCAATTTAAGAATAATTTAAACTAATGGTAAATCTAGCCGCCTTCAGAAACTCCATGTACTAAACCATCAATGCAAGTCAGTGAACACATCGACTTAATCCAGCAGCGTCTGGGAGATCCGCTTTCCGAGGAGCAATTAGAATATTTGCTCAAAAAAGCAGCGGAAGAACCCGGATTGTTTTCCGCTGCCTGTCAGGAAATTAAAGCTCAGAAGCTCGAAGTTATTCCGGTTGATCTCGATGATGAATCCGCCATGGTTGATTTGCTTACGTGGCTAAACCAACTCGCTTCCACACGAAATGCCGGAAAAGGCTTTAACAATCTTCTTATTGGCATTGCTGTTCTCCTCCTCATTGCCGCTGTTGGTTCCTGGTTCGCTTTCTTTGGCCCGGAAGAAAACGAACTGGCTGATGACGATCCCCCGAAGACTTCGGTCTCTAAAAATTCCATTGAGGTAGACGAACCTATCCTTGAGCCCTCTGGTGATGAGGCTCCTACTCCTGACAATCAAAATACTATTCAACCGGAAAATCCAACGCCGGCGGAAAAAGAGGAGGGGCCTCTACCAACGCCCAAGCTACCCGTGGCGGGGGAGTTAATGCTTCCGGAACAGCGGATCACTCCTACATGGCAATCCTTCGATGACCCTGCTGCTCGATTAGATCATTCGTGGGCAGCAACCACCGATCGTTTCATCAAACCCGCTGCAGAAGAGCCCGGCACACTGAAACCTGTCCAGCGCGATGGGACAACGGAATACTATGAATTATTGGGCAACTTCATTCTTCCACCACCGCATTCGGACGGACGAAGCCTGCGAGTAAGATTTTCTGACTTGCGAAGCCTGACGGTCACTGCAGTAAACGATACTCAGGAAGTGGAGCTCAGCTACGATGGCCATCTAAATATGAAACGGTACACCTCATTGCCGGTACCGGAATACACCGCCAGCCTGCCATACACGTACGGGTATCGGATGCGTCGCCACTTTGTTGAAACCAGAATTGATCCCGGCATTAACTTTGATTGGGGACTGGGAGGCCCTGTCGTAAATGAACGTCAGGTTGACAAAGACTATTTCAGTATTGAATGGTCCGGCATTCTCAATGTTCCAACAGCGGGTAACTACATATTCCACCTGGATATGGATGACGGCTACCGACTCGAGCTTAACAACTCGATTGTTGGTGAGAGGTGGAGCCCCGTAGGAGCCGAAACCCAGCCAGCACAACATCCCGTCACGCTTAAGGAAGGCATGTTACCTTTCAAGCTTCAATTCTTTAGCGACCGCATGGAGTCCCGGGCTATTTTGGAATGGGAGACCGAAGGTCTGGAAAAACAGATCATCCCCGGCACCATGTTCCAGACCAGTGCCGACGAAGATGCCATAGAAGGGCTGACAGCAAAATATTGCTTTGGTCCCATCGTAGAGGCCAGTGAAACTCCGGCTACACGAGCCGTTGATCTGATCGACCATGACAATGGGAGCTGGTACGCCCTAACCCGGGGTGCAGTCAATTTCCGTTTTCAGGACAATCAATTCCTTGTATCTCGCGGGGATATTCCAATGACTTCCCTGCCCATGGATGCACCTCCTAGTCATCTCAGGATGAAAGTGCAGTCCCGACTTCGATATCTCGATTCCTACCACTTCGAACCACTTGACCTGCCTGCTGATCCCGTTGACTTAGCCAAGGCAAATCCGGCGGGAGATTTGTCCTGGTTTGAAACAACCGATAACCCAGCAACAGAAACTAAGTTTGATTATGACGATGACGGGAATGTTATTCTCTCGCGAGTACAGGGCGATGCCGCCATACACCTTTCCACGAAAGTGCCATTAACCGGTTCGACCGATATCTATGCCTTGATGTCTGCTCAACATCTAACCGGCATCCGTTTCGAACACCCTCAAACCGGCGTGTTCTACAGCTTATTCGCTCTGCAGCTGGGTGACGGATATGCGATTTCAATGAACCCCACAGATCTAACTTTTACGTCCGCACAATATCGAGCTGGAATGCGTGGAAAAGACTCCATCTGGTGGCGAGCTCAATACTCCGAGGACATGTTCATTATTTCTTTTAGTCCTGATGGGAAACATTGGATCCCAGGACATACTTTCACTCTCGCAGCGACCACTCCGGTCAAGCGTGAGATTTCTTTTGGTCCAACCATTCATGTAGGAACCGAACAAACATCGGTTGCTCTCAACAAAGTGCTAATCCAACACGACGATTTGATTGAACGACTATCCTTCAATCTTCCAATCGGTTCCGTGCCTAACCTGAACCGCATCGACCGGCCGAACAGTATGCGATTGCCTGATTATATCGATTCGTTGGAACTAGAACGTCCTAGTAAAATTTCACCCGAACTTTGGCGACTGGCGTGCTACGCAAAAGTACTACAACTGAACGCTACCCCTAATATGCGGATCGAGGGGCTAATCAAACTTTTGCATTACGCCGTGAAACATCATCGGGATTTTCGAAAGGTCCGTCAGGCTTTAGCACGAGCTCCTCGACGCCTGCAGTTCCGACGTCCGGATACAGAAATTGCCTCCTGGGTAAACATTCATATACTGTATGACATTCTAGCCGCAAGACTCTGGTTTGAAGGCAAGCCGGAACAACTTGCCGAGCTCATTGACGACTGGACTAATATCGATGCCGGTGCTGGTGGTCGTCAGCGATATAACATGCCCGTATCGCCCGAACTCTTAACTCGCCTGTACTTATATCACTTGCGAAATAATTTGCGTTGGGAAGAGCTTTATTCCTTCGCCACTCGCATCGACTACCTTTCTCTTCCTGCTCACGGGTCGCAAATCTTTGACAAAGACTTCGCGACCTGGCGTACCGCTCGTTGGCTACGTGCTGATGCTGCTGACTATTTAGAAGGTGCGATCAAACCAAATGACCTTGCGCGTTTTCAAACAGACCGGTCTCATCAGGTAGAAACGGACCGGGAAACGGTGAACTCCATGCTTGAACTCCTTCAGGCGGTAGAGACCGAAGACCTGGAGAATGCGATGAAAATGGTTGTCAACAACCCTTTAGTTGTCGGGCTATTCCCTGTTGATAAATTTGGCATGCACTATCAATCGGGAACCACGTTTCTAAAATCGTTGTTCACGAATCATGATGCCTTTGCGGCGAAAATGCGAGCTGAGGGTTCAGAGTTAGCTGAACTTCGCTTAACCACGGCGATCAACAATCAGGACTTCAATGAGCTCAATGAAATTGCTCAGAAGTTTCCCGGCACCGACGCCGCTCGGGAAGCACTGCAACTCACCGCTGATCAGCGTTTGTCTTCCGGGCAATTCCTTCCTGCGGCTCAGCGCTATCAGGAGCTCATGGAGCTTTATCCCAGCGAACACCACGAACTATGGTTAGCGAAAACCAATCTGGCACTCGCGCTTTCGGGACAGGATCCGGGGCAGGAAGTCGTGAATGAGGTTGTTCTGGAGGGCGGACAAATTGCGGCGGCAGAATTCAATGCCTTAGTAAAGCAGTTAGTGGACTATCGAGGTGCGCAGTACCGAGTCCCGACAAAGCCAGCTCTGGCCTTAGGCCAACGAAACGTAAATCCCGTCAAAGACTTTTCGATCCCGGGCGCTGCGCGTAGTGTACAGCGGATTCGCCAAACCAGTTTCCTAGATCTGGGGGCTCGCTTGATTGTAAATCAACCAACGGGTATGAGCTGTCTTCATGCTGCGGACAACACGGTGGTTTGGGAAAACAAAGATGATGGCCGTGGTATTTCTATCGAATTCGGATACGCGGGCAAACCCGCTCGCATCGGTACCGACCTTTTCTCCGCGGCCTTTAGCAAGCAACGCCTGATCTGGCGACGGGTGCAGGCCAATACTGGTGAAACGGTTTGGGAGGTCCCTGTTGATGGGTATCCCCTGGCTGACCCCATTGCCGCCGGGAATTCCATTTTCGTACTCAAAGTAATCCCGCAACAAACAACCTTTGGGCAAGTGGTCTTTGAACAAATCAATTCCACCAACGGCTCTGTTTCGAATTCCATCGCATTGATGACTGTACAACGAAAACCAGAGTTGTTTCAGTCAGCCCGGAGTGTCCTCGCTCAGGATCGCATCATCTTTGTGCTTGATAGCACCATCTATAGTGTCAATCTGGAAGGAGAGTTGATGTGGGCCCAGATGCTTAGCCAGGTTCCAAAACTAGCAGATCAACACCTTCATGATCGAATCAATGCGACACAGCCTTTGGTCAGTGGAGATCGCATCATTGTTCATGCTGCGGGATCACCCGACGTTGTTTGTCTCGACCGAAAGACCGGAGGTACGGTCTGGCGATTCCAACAACCTGATGTGCAGGAACTCATTGGCATTTGGGAAGACCGGGTAATCATTAGTTGTCGAAATGGCGTGCAGGCTGTCAGTATCCAGTCAGGAACTCCATTATGGTTCCAGCCTGGAAGCCCGCGTCCAAGTGCTGTGCGGATCATGGACCGTCACGTTTTGATTTGCAATTTAGATAAAAAACCAACTACGCGTGTTGTGCCGCTAAGTAATCAGCGCTCGTTGTTATGGGTGCAACCGCAAACCGGCAAAGTTGTGCAGGAAGCTGAGCTACTCGGAAATGAATCTACCTTGTTTGACATTGAGCTAATATTTCCGTTTGGAAACAAGTTATACGGTGTCAGCAACATCAGCACTGGCAGCCATTCCTTGAAACTGATCGAGATCGTACTGCCATGATAATAAGATCACTACTACTCCTGCTGGTATCTACCTCGTATCTTGTCGCTGAAGAACCCGAATACCGGGTGATTTATGGTGAAAAAGAGGTTGTAACGGGAGTCAAGCTTGCTGGTTGGGACCGAATTGACAATCCTCCCACTTTGGATACCGTACCACTGATTAGTGATGCCAAAAAAATCCGATACTTCGAAAAGCTCGATGCTTCCATTGAGCGAGCTGCGACATTCCTCGAATTCCACAACCATGATGTCTTGCCCGGCCAGGTCATTGGTTACGGCGATGCGGATCCTGTGAAGGGCATTCCTGAACACTATCTCGTACATCTCAGTGGAAATTATCGCCCGTTCGCTGAAGCTGATGGCACGATTCGTGTTAAAGCAAGCCATGTGAGACGAGTGGTGCTGGAATCGTCTCGCGTCACAGATACAAACCATCCTCCCGGCACCGTTGTGCTCCGGGATGAAACAGTGATGCAAGCAACTAGCATGCGATGGTCCGAAACTGGCTTGAGGGCGTTGAGTGATAACCGTAGTGTTTCCGCCAATTGGGTTCAGTTATCCGCTGTATTTCCAACCGCTGACAAAACGCTGCTACCTATCGACTGTGTGCTCGATGACTATCTCGCTCCATCGAATGAAATAACCAGCCGTCTTGCCAGATATTCCACCGCCAACGGAGGTACCTTCACCTTTCGGGAGAGCATGCTCATTCCACTACGGCGGGAAGGCAACTTCATTTTTCACGCTGTTCAGCCCGCCTGGTCTCTGGATGCAATCCGTATTCTGTTCGATAGTGTGACCCATATTAGCTACCGGGAAAACAATCAGCTACCAATATCTTCGTTACCAGCCAGCATCGTAGAGCAAAAGAACTTTACTGGGTTTCAGTGGCCGTGGCGACGAAATAAAAACCGTTTGGGCTCCAAGCTGATTGCCGGCGAAATGATTAGCGACGTCGGCTTAAGCACTCACTCTTACAGCAAGCTCTCTTTTCAAATACCTGCTGACATCACGACTCGATTTATGTCCTATCTGGGAATTGATCAAACAGCCGAAGGGGGCGGTTGTGCGCAAGTTCGAATCTCCAAAGCAAACGCTGCTGGTACAGAGTCGGTGGTCTATCAAAGTGGCTTCTTAATAGGCTCTTACCCATATACTGTTGCAGATGTAAATGGACTAACTGATGCAACCAGCCTGATCATTGAAACAGATTTTGGACACACCGGCCGGCCGGCCGGTGCGGATCCGTTTGATATTCGCGATGACGTTAGCTGGATCATGCCGCTGCTTACAATCGATCTCAATGCAGCCCGGCGAAAAATGAACGAGATACAGCGTTACATCACCTCGACCACTGGTTGGCAAATCCCTGATAACTTTCGCTCGCATATTCATCTCACCTCACATTGGGACTCTTCCGGTGGCCGCTGGCTTTCCACGATTTCATGGAAAACAGCCGTCGCCGTGGTCGCCGAAACCCCCGTGATGGAATTCCATCAAAAAGTAAATCTAACCCCTAATAATAGCTGGGTTATCTTGTCCGCTTCTGCCGATGGTATTGGCGACAAAACAACCACGATTCAGGTTCAGGTGAACAATGAGCCCGCCACGTCCATTTTGAATGGAAATATCAGCCTCACCGGTCAGGTTGCTAAATTCGATACGCGGCATTGGTTGCTGGGGGACCAGGTGAATAAAGAGGTGGAGATTCGCATCCAGGTGATGCCTCGTGAAGCGGGAACTTATAAGCCACAGGGAATCACCTTTGCCAGTTTTGGCTTACAGCCAATTGTGCTCGGTCTGCCTGCTTCCGGTGAACTTCCTCAGCCGGACATTCCACTTTCGTCGTTAACGCCGGTCAAATTCGTCCTTCCGGGCTATAACGAAATGCCTGAGCCCGGCTTGTTGAAAATCGATGTGCCGCTCACTGTCAGATCTCTTCCTATTCCAGACGGGTATGTTTTTCCCGGACGAAGTGAACTCGTATACGAACTAAAACCGGAATACACCCATCTGGAAATGGTCATCGGGCTGGCCGATGGGTCAACATCTGTTGGCGCATATGAAGTCTTTGTTGACGATGTAGAAGAGCCGATTTGGACCTCCAAGGAACTATTCAACGCCAGCCTTGGAACCAATCAAGCTAACGGCTATTTCTCTCGACAGACCCAAGGAGCTAATGTACGTATTGCGATCCCGGAGGGTAGCCAAACCATGACCATCCGAAGTGGCACCCAAACCAGTATTGGGTTACTTGGCAACGCTGGTTTTCGAACCCAAAAGGCGCCTAATTAAACGGGCTATTTGTCCTACGGGCTTCCTTCGTTTGAGCTACTGAAAGTCTCCACTGTGTATAATTAGACAGATGTCCACGATTGCTTAGTATTGATGGTTTAAGCTGGAAACTCTCGTAGGCACCATACCGATTTACCTATACTTTAACTGGAGATGACATGAACCGGACTGTAGTGGCCGTTGTTCTGTGCTTAATCATGGTCGTTTCCGCGCCACTGCGTTGCTACGCGGAAGGTGAATGGGAAATCACTCAGGAAAGCGAAAAGGCTGTCGACCGAGGACTCGCCTGGCTTGCTCAAAACCAGGGGCCGGCCGGTAATTGGGAGAGCCAGGATCTAGGGCTGGTTGCACTTGGAGCCATGGCATTTCTATCTGCCGGACATGCGCCCGGCCGCAGTCAATATGGTGACAATGTAAAGCGAGCGCTGGATTATATTATCGCTAACGCAAAGCCATCTGGCCTATTGAATATTTCCAGTGAAGGTCGAGACATGTACAACCATGGCCTCGCAACGTTCTGCTTAACTCAAGCCTATGGAAATGTTCCTGACAGGCGGCTTGGAAAAATCCTGGACAAAGGCATCCAGTTGATTTGCAATGTGCAGTGTGATGATGGTGGATGGGACTATGTAGCTCGACAACAAAGTCGTGGGCATGATTTATCATTAGCTGTAATGCAGGCAAAAGCGCTGCGAGGTGCGACGGATATTGGATTGGATATTCCTCCGCAGGTAATTGATAAAGCGATTGCCTCAGTTCGTGGATACTACCGCCCATTAGCTGCAGCGGATGGGAAGCAATACGGAACAGACCCACTTGGTGCTCGCCCCGGGGCATTTACTTACAGTGGTGGAAAGGTAACCACCGCAATGGCAGCGGCTGGTGCCGTTTGCCTGCAGGAATTCGGTCAATATGACGATTTCCGGATTCCTCGAAGTCTGGACTATGTTGCCAATGACATTCAAAAAATGCCTGTTCGTACCGGACACATCCCACTTGATGCTTACACTATGTTTTATGTCGGCCAAGGCCTGTATCAGGTTGGCGGCGATCGCTGGAAAACGAACTACCCTATCATCAGAGATGCCATTGTGAAATCACAATACAACTCCACCCGACCGGACATCGACGGTTCCTGGGAAGGTGGGCGAGTTGGCGGTACTCCGGGTAAACTGTTCGGGACGTCTGTCGCCGTATTTGTGCTCACTATTCCCAACCGCTACCTACCCATCCTCCAAGAGGGTGAATTTCCGGATTCCAAATAACGTTATCTACCCGAATGAATTTTCTCGCTTCTTGGTTTTTGCCCGCTCTCGCCGCCGTTGCCGGCCCTACGTTGATTCACTTATTGAATCGACGTCGCTATCGCACGCAACAATGGGCAGCAATGCAATTTCTTCGCGAGGCTGTTAAACGCAATCGCCGGGCGATTCAAATCCGCGACTTCATTCTCCTGGCCATCCGGACGTTAGTGGTTCTTCTATTCGTACTGGCCATGGCTCGTCCTTATTGGATTGGTGACGGCCAGCAGGCCTACAATGGGACGGAGCCCGTCCATGCCGTCATTGTGCTCGACAACAGTCTTTCCATGGGGTATACCGCTTTAGACAAATCGTTACTCGATGAAGCGAAAGCTCTGGCTACCGATTTTATTGAGACCCTTCCTTCGGGCAGCGAAGTTTCTGTGATCCCCATGTGTCGGCAGCCACTTTGGTTCAATGTGGGGGCGTATTCTTCGCGAGAAGACGCCTTAAATGCCATCGAGCAAATCCGAGTGGTAGATCAGGAAGCCAATTTACGAACGGCTGCTGAAAAAGCCCGGCTGGCATTAGATGAAGACAGTGGCGTCCAAACCAAACGAGTCGTCCTGCTAGGCGACCTTCAGGCCAACGGCTGGGAAGATAATAGCCTTGAAGAAACGCTTGACCCGCTGGGAGACGTTCAGGTCGTAGCTGTCCAGCCTGCCGATACTGACAATTCCTGGATTAGTGACTTCTACTTGCGTGATGGGATTGCTGACGCGGAATCGACCGGTCATTTTATCGGCACAGTACGTCATGAGGGTCTCGAGCCCAGAGACAACGTGACGGTTTCATTGATCGTTGATGACCAGGTTGTCGCCGAACAGATTCTCCAACTACAGCCGGGTCAGGCAACAACGGTCCACTTTGAACATCAGTTTGTCACTGCCGGAACCTCCAAAGACCCTGTCTTCGCCCGTGCCGAATTAACACTCGACACGGATCGATTACCCATGGATGACCGGCGAGTTTGTGTGGTTCCTGTTATTGCCCGCGTCCCTGTTGTATTCATAGACCAGTATGGTCGCGACGAAGATTTGGAGCGGGGGCGGTTGGGCGAATCTTTTATGTTACGTCACCTTCTAGCTCCTACATTGGATGAGGATGTCGAACACAAATCGCTGATCGACGTAATCCACCGAACGATTGAGGATTTCACGATCGAAGACTTACAAGATGCACGTTGTGTCATCATTTCGGGAAGCGTGGCTCCAAATATAGCGGATGTTGTAACACTGAGAGAATATGCGGAGCAGGGTGGACAGGTCCTGATCACCGCCGGCGGTTTATTTGAGACAACAAGTTGGAATGCTGCCGCCTGGGATGACGGCAATGGATTCCTGCCTGTCGGACTTTCTCCGGATCCGGTGGGGAGCCTGCCTCCTGCTAATACTCAGCAATGGCCAACATTCGGCCTTAACCCTGAAACGTTCGACGATCCGATTTACAATTTACAGCTCCCGGAAGAAGAGTTTCAGGATTTAGTTTCTGCCCCTATCTTCTATAAAGCCATCTCTGCAGACCTGAACTCGCTCGATACATTCGATGAGAAAGAGCTTTCCCGTGTTCAGGATTTGCTTGACAGCGATAGGCTACAAACACGTTGGCTTAACTGGACAAATCCACTTGGTCGCCACTATAGCGAATTTACCCCAGAGCAAATTGTGGCTCGAAACCGACCTCGCGTTTTAGGCCAATACGATAACAAGGAGTCTTTCCTGGTAGAACGACGTATTGGCCAAGGCCATGTTCAACTTCTCACTTCCGGGGTGTTTCCTGAATGGAACGACCTTTCGGTTGATACCGGCGTCCTGCTTTTAGACCGGATTGTAAGAACATCACTGGTACGATCACTCCCGGAGCGCACGATGCCCACTCAGGAAGAAATGGTCATTCCTGTTTCCGTGAGACACCAACATGCCGATCACAAACTCACCTGGCCGATCAATTCGTCCAATGGAACGGAAGCGATCTCCGTTGATGTCTTTGCTAATCAAAAATACGGCGTCGTTATTCGCGGGGCCACGGATCGTGGATTTTATCAACTTACCCGGGTGGAAGATGAGACCGGGGGCGAAGTACCGGTGATGTTATTGGGCTTCAACGGGGCCAGCGAGGAGAGCAACCTGACGCTACAGCCGATAGATGAATTGCAGGCATTGGTCCCCAGTGGCCGTGTGCGTTGGCTTACTGCCGGTGCAGCCATCTCCCTGGAGGGAGAAACCTATCTTGGCAACGGCACCTGGCGATGGTTGATGTATTGCCTTTTGCTTCTCTTGCTTGTGGAAATGGCTGTACTGACGTCCAAACAACGTGAAGAAAACCCCTCAACGGAAGGGGTTGTCGCATGAACGCTTTAGCTCGTTTGTTGGGAATTAAATCCACGGATGAAATTCACGACATCAATCTCAAATTTGCCGCCTGGTGGAGCGAAGGCCGCCCGGTGCTAGTGTTCATGGTGTGCCTTGGGTTAGCCGCTTTGGGAGCGCTTTTCTATTATCGTTTTCAAAACGAGCAGCCCTTGGAAAAGAAAAAGGTGCGGCGCATTGTCCTAACGGCCTTCCGCAGTCTGCTGCTAGCCACGATCGGATTTATCCTCGCTGAGCCTATCGTTTCCGTTTCCCTTACAGAACACCCTCGCCCAGTTTTACTGATGCTCTTTGACGGTTCGGACAGCATGAACCTGGTGGATGAGCTTTCGAACGAACAGGCTGATGCGTTGGACCAAATGACTACCGAGAGCATTGACCCAACCGTCAAAACACGCCTAGAACTGTTAAACGCTTCCTTGAAGCAGGGAAAGCTAGCGGACGCCATTGGTTCTCTCCATGAAGAGTTTGATGTGCGATATTACACTACGGACGAAGGGCATTCGATTAAAGAACTTGAGCAAGACGCGGAAACACAGAGCCTCTCTGGCGAATTAGCTGCCGACATCCAGACAACAGCTATCGGGAGTTCGCTTGATGAGCTCAACCGCCGACATGGCACTCGGCATTTAGCCGGAGTCGTCGTCGTTAGTGACTTCGGGCAAAATGCCGGTAACCCGGCACTTACGTCGGCTGAACAACTTAAGGTGCCGATTTACGCGACGGGCGTTGGCCCTCAGGAAGTGATTGATGTGGCGATTGATCTGCAAGCACCTTTGGTGTTGAAACAGGACGAAAATACTTCCGTATCTGCCACACTACGGCAACAAGGCGCCACTGGGGCAAGTGTGTCTATCCAGCTTTTCCAACGTCGTCTTGGAACTGCGGAAGACGCTGTAATCGAAGCAGACAAGCTGCCTATTGGTGAACCGGTTGTTACGGTATTAGAGGAGGGGGCGATTGATATCGATTTACCCTATCTACCAGAACAGTCCGGACGATTTGAATTGATCGCAGAAGTATCTGGATTACCCGGCGAAGTCAACTCAAGAAACAACGAGGCTGATCGGGAAGTTATTATTCGTGATGAATCGTTAAATCTATTCTTCGTTGAACACGAACCCACCTGGGAATGGCGGTTTGTCAAAGAAGTCTTTCATCGAGATCCTTTAATCGGTTATGAGGGTTTCCGTACATTTTTACGCTCCGCTGATTTCAAAGTACGGCAATCCAATGACTTGTTTGTAGATCGACTGGTCCGGCCTCGCGAAGAATTTTTTGCAAACGACGTCGTTCTGATTAGTGATGTGCCCAGTGAAATGTTAACCACTCCATTTCAGGATCAGCTGGTTGAATACGTCGAACGATTTGGGGGTGGTTTGGTCATCATTGCAGGGCCACGATTTAGCATTGGCGCACTACAGGGAACCCAACTGGCCGACATGCTGCCCGTCGTCGTGGACAGGTCGATGAGACCGAAGGCATCTAAGTTCCAAATGTCCTTCACGCCTCAGGCATCAAACAACCCCTTTGTAAATCTCGGCGATAGCCCTAATCAAAACGAGCTTGCCTGGAACAACATGGGCAATATCCCCTGGTATCAGCCTGTACTGCGTGCCCACCCATTAGCCACTGTGTTGGCTACTCACCCTACTGATAAGACCGTGGATAATACAGATCTGCAGCCGATCATTGCGACGCGTCGATTTGGCAAGGGGGAAGTTATCTATATCGGGTTTAACGAAACCTGGAGGCTGCGAAGAAAGTATGGTGAGCGATTCTATCGACAATTCTGGGGGCAAATGATCTACCGCCTGGGCCTCGGCCGAGCGCTTGGGCAACAAAAGCGATTTTCACCGTCCACTGATTTGACAACCTACCAAACAGGGGAGCGAGTCACCGTAACGGTTGAAGCCTACAACAGTAACTATGAAAACCTTGATGTCGACGGCTTGCAGGCCCGGCTCTTACGACAAACCGCTGCTGGATCTCAGTCCTTAGACGAAATCCGGATTCCGTTAGCGCGTGACAATGTCGTCTTTGAGACCTCTATCCCGCCATTGGAGCCCGGACTGTATCGCCTGTTGGTAATGGATCCTGAAACCAAGGAAGAATTCGAACTTGGGTTTGAGGTAACAACTGCGTCACGGGAGCGACTGGATGTCGTGCGAAATACCTCTCTGCAAAAACAACTAGGGGACATTTCCGGTGGACAAGCCTGTGAATTGTATGAATTACCAGAGATTCTTGGCGAATTGGAAGCTCAGGATATTAAACAGTACACCGAACGCCAGCTTCCTCTCTGGAATACTTGGCTAATCCTGATGCTCGTCCTAATCATCATGCATACCGAATGGCTGGCTAGAAAACTAAGTAACCTCCGATAAACAATGGCAAACCTTTCACCTTTACATCGCGGCATTCAACGAGTTCGGCGTTTCCGTAGCGTCGCCCGGCTTGGGTCTGGTGTTGCGCAGTGGGTCACAGCTGCGGGGTGGTTGTTCCTAATCACGTTCGGACTGGACTGGATTGGCAAAATGGACACCGTGGAGCGGGCTGTCCTGCTAGGCGTCGAAGCGATCGCTCTGGTTTGGTTGTTCAAGAAATATCTGCTGCCTGTTCTTGTGGTCCGCGAAAGCCTGATCGGCATTGCGGCAAAAATTGAGGCTCATCAGGATGTTCAGTCAGACTTGGTTGCTGCACTGCAGTTTAACGACGGGAATATAGATCAGTTTGGCTCCGACCAATTGCGTTCACGAGTTATCGACGACACCGCTGAGATCTCGCCCGGTATTGATTATCTCTTCGGTTTTTCACGCCCGGAACTATGGAAGAGTCTGGGAAAAAGCATCGGTACGGTTGCCATCATTATTGCGGTGGCTGTTTCCGTCCCGGATTACTTCAACATCTTCCTCCGGCGAATAGCGTTAGGTGAGGAGTCTTACCCCACAAAAACGGTCGTCCTTTCACTTGAAACGGTGGAGGCCAATGCCGTTGTTGGTAGGCCGATCACCTTCGTTGTTAGGGTTGATGAAACCAAAATCGTGCCGGACGGTGGTGTTTTGATGCTCTCTGGAAAAAATGATGCTGAGTCCGAACTCAGCCTGGAGCGGATTGGAAACACGAATGAGTATTCTGTCACGCTTCCCCGAGTGATTGATGACTTTTCTGTGACGGCCATCGTTGGTGACGACATGGGTGTCACCAAGAAGTACGCTGTGCTTCAGGTTCCCCGCATCGAACTTGAAATGAAAGCCGACATCCCGGCCTATGCTGTCGAATCTTTCAATGTAAAGTCCGCTGGTGGGCGTATTCAAAGTGTCCTCGCCGGCTCCAACGTTCATCCCGTTCTGAGATCAACAAACAACAAGCTCAAGGCCGCTACCATTCAATTGGGGGACGAGACATTTGAATTGAAGAACGAAGGCGATGCCTGGATGATGCCCATAGAAAACCACCCATTAATAGGGGTTGAATCGACCACTAAATACCAAATAAGCGTTACAGACACCAACGGAATTAGTCCTGACAGGCCTATTACGGGTATTTTACAGGTCCGGCCCGACCAAAATCCGAGGATTGCTGCGGCAACCGTGATAAACTTAGTATTGAGCGGCGCTGCTCCACGCATTAAATTTCGTGCGATCGATGACTTTGGAATCGATACCGTCGCCGCAGATATAACCATCACTCGCGTTGGAATGGATGCGAGCGATGATTCGATTACTAAGATGATAAATGAGTCCAAGTCTCATGCAAAACAAATCGACAGCACCGTTCCGATTGAACTTGCCGACTACGACTTAAAGATTGGTGATACCGTTTTGGTCACGCTCCAGGTAACGGACTACCGTGGGCAACAAGAAGGTATCACTGTCCCGTCCGACCCAATTGAGTTTACAGTAACCAGCCGGGCGAATTTCCTTGCTGCGATGCGAGACATTGATTCGGAAACAGACGAAAAACTTGATCAGATTATTAAAGCCCAGTTGGGGGTTGGAGATCGTCAATAATGAATAGTCCTAAGAAAGCTGTTTTGGTTGCTGTAACGCTGGCTAGTGTTTGCTGTACGCATCTTCTTGCCCAGCCAACACCGCAGGCCGCACCTTCGCTTGCCGAGCGTCTGCAAATTGATCGCTATAAGGTAAACCAACAGCGGGCACGGGATCTCACCACAGACCTTCTTTCAATTTTGGTCGACCGCCAAATGCAACAGCTTGAGGACAATCGTCTAACAGACTTGCCGCTGTACGAGGATCTCAAAACAATGCGGGGGAGAATGGGGCAGCTAGCTAAATCGAAAATGCCTGATGTGATTGAATTGTTAGTAAAAGCTGACATCGCTAAACCGTCGGAACGACAGGAACTAATGGCTGAGGTTCATTCCAGAATGCGTGGAATCCTACGAGATCTTCTTCGCGAACGAGAACGCCTACGACTACGCCGACAACAGGCTGAACTGATCGAACGGATCGGTGAGATTGTAATTCAGCAGAAAGCAACACTCGACAATACGCTAACCCTCTCAACAGCTCAGGAACAGTTGGTTCTTAGTACCATCGACTCACAAAAGAACGTCGCCGTGCTCGTCGACGCATTTGGTGACACCTTAGACCTTGTCCAGGACTGGACCGGCGAGCTAGGCAAGCTAGCGACCGAATGTAAAAACGTTCTTGAAACAAATGAGGTTGTAAAACTTCTTAAGCAAGCAGAGGCCCAGCTTGAAGCAACCGATTTTAATGACGCGGCAAAGACAGAAAAAGAAGTCGTCTCCGTCCTTGAGGGTATTCTCCTTAAAATTCGACGATTTGAAGATCCTGCCTGGATTGACTCTGATGCATCAGAAGCCGCGGAGGATATCCTGACGGCGCAGGAAAGTTTAAAGGAGGAGCTCGAAACCGTTGATCCCGATGATGACATAAAAATTGATGAGCTCGTTCAGGCACAAAACCTCATCCGTGAAAAGCTACAGCGACTCGAAAACCTTGTTGTCAACGATGAAAACGCTGCCGAGCTTATCGAGCGCGCACAAGAAGCGGCAATGGAAGCTAGAGAAGAAATCTTTGAAGGCGAGATCGAGGCGGCTATGGATGAGCAGGAGGAGATCATAGGCACGCTGGCTGAACTACAGGAACAGCTTAACACAACGACAAACTTACTTGACCCGGATTTATCCTCCGAAGAATATTCGGCGATTGCTGATGCTCTCGAAGAAGCCCGAAAGACGCTGGAAACTGCCGATGAGCTGAACAATGATGCGGAACAGGCTTTGGCGGACGACCAGCTTGCCGAGGCCGAAGCAACAGAACAAATGGTAAGCGAAACGACGCTAGAAGCGGTCTCTCAGGCTAACGAGGCTGGGTTGCCTGAGCCTGTGGCGGAAGCCATTGAAGAAGCAAAAGATTCTGCCAATGAAGCTGCCGAAGCGACAGCTGCCGCAAAGGATGCCAAAGACAATGAGGCCGCGGCTGAAGAGTCTCAAGATTCTGCTGAGGAGGCGGTCGCCGATGCTGGTGAAGACATTAAAGAAGCCATTGGACGAACTACCGAAGCCGAAGAAGAGGCACGCAAAAATGCCCTTGCCGCAAAGCTAGGCGAATTAAACCGTGCTGTTGATACGCTTGAACGCGCTGCTGCCGAAGCCAGAGAGAATGCTGGGCTCCTTTCCGACAATAACGCACCAAATGAACAAGACAAGGAAGCCATTAAAGATGACTTCAATACTACCGCTGAGCTTGCGAAAGAAATTGCCAGGGGGGTCGAAAATCTCTCGCCAGAAGCAACGGAACAACTAAATAGCGCTGCTGACAAATCTGAACAAGTCGCTAATGCTGTCGCTGAATCGATACCGGAAGAGATGGAAGGCGATAATAGCGAGCCCAATGATGGTGAGCCGCAAACCGACCGTCCAGAGGAGAGCGAACCTGCAAGCCCCGACAAGAACATGCCCGGTGATAGCCCTAATGGGGCTGAGGCGTCAAAGCCTGAACCGATGCAAAAAGGGGATGACAACGAGGGATCGCCTGAAGGTAGCAAGCCACAGGCGGGGAGCTCCGAAAGCCCCGAAGATCTGCTGGCTCGTCAGGAAAATGCTGAGCAGGCCAAGATGGTTGCTGAAGAACTTGAGGCCGCAGCCAATCAAATTCGTGAGGAGGTTAGCAAAACAGCTGAAGAACTTATCGATGAGCTCAAAGACCAATTAGCTGGTGTGAATGATGTACAGGAAAGCCTTAACTCATTGGCAAATGCTGAAAACCCAACAGCTGAGCAAATCACTGACGTTGCTGAAGAAACGTTGCAGTCAATCCCTGATGCTGGAAACGCCTTGCAGCAAGCAGCCGAATCTGCCGCACAGCGAGAAGCAGGCGAAACGCCGCAAAATCCAATGACCGGGGATCAAACAGCCGATGCTGCAATGCCAAATAAAACTGAGCCGAAAGACGGCGACCCGGGGAATTCGTCGGCCGACGAGAATGGGAGCGAAAACGATCCTGCTATAAATCAAGAACGACAATTACTGCAGGCGGAAGTTCTGGCGGATATCAAAGAAGAAAAAATTCAGCAGGAATTACAAATGGCAAACTTCCTCGCTCAACTAGCCGAACAAGGGAAAGAGTCCGCTCAGGATTTATCCGAAATGCGTGAGAAACTTGATTCTGACGACCCTCACAAACCAAATGCAAATGAACTATTCAATGCCGTCATGGAACAAGCCGAGGCGTTGGCTGGTATCGGACAACTAGCAGCAGAAATTGCCGACCAAGAAACTATTGCCAATGAACCCATCGTGGAAGCCTCCGCTTTAGCTGAGGAACTTACTCAAAACAATCCACCACCAGAGGAGCCCCAACTTGCCAGCGGTGAGGGTACTCCTGGTGAAGAACCTGCTCCGAGTGGCGAGCCGATGCCTGGTGGAGCGCCTATGCCGAGTGGCGAACCGATGCCTGGAGGGCCTCCCGGTGATCCCCAGCCTATTGCAGAATCAGGGCCTCCAAACGATAGCTTCATTCCTGAAGATGCCTTAGAGACGGCCGAACTAATGTCCGGCCAAGATCTAGGCGAGGAATTGGCTCAATCCGAATTGCCCATGCCGGGTGGAGAACCCATGCCAGGCGGAGAACCCATGCCGGGTGGAGAACCGATGCCGGGTGGAGAACCCATGCCGGGCGGAGAGCCCATGCCGGGCGGACAGCCCATGCCAGGTGGAGAGCCCATGCAGACCAATCAGCCTCAACTAGGTGCTGCTACCGCCGAAGGCGGGGCTGCCAGCCAGGGAAAATTAGGCCCCTCAGAGAACGAGGCTCCCAAAGATGGGCCCGTGGAAGTAGTGGACGCTCAAACCGACAACGATTCTCGAGTGCCCGGCGGTAGAGATGGTGACACAGACGCTGCTCCAATCGGCACTCCTAAATCACCGTGGGTCACATCACTACCAAAGTCTGTTCAACAGGCTATCAAATCCCGAACAAAACGCACTTTACCAGCCGCCTATGAAGAACGGCTGAAAAAGTATTTTAATAGTATTAAATAAACACCACGTAGAACGAACCATTTAGACTTGGAAACCGAAGATGTCGGAAGAAAATCAAACCACTAATGACAGTGACGTCGCAGCTGTTGAGTCATGGGCCGCTAAATGCCAGGGCTTAAGAGCCGAATTACAAAAATCGATTGTTGGTCAGGATGATGTCATCGAACAAGTGCTCATCGCTATTCTTGCTCGAGGACATGCTCTTTTAGAAGGGGTGCCCGGACTCGCCAAAACGCTAATGATCTCATCGATCGCTGAGGCTTTAACTCTTTCATTTCACCGAATTCAATTTACTCCTGACTTAATGCCATCGGACATTACGGGCACCGACGTGCTCAGAGAAGACCCTGTAACCAAAGAGCGTGAATATTCGTTTATACAGGGCCCTATTTTCGCCAATATGATTTTGGCTGATGAAATTAATCGTACGCCACCAAAAACACAAGCCGCTATGCTCGAAGCGATGCAGGAACGAATTATTTCTGCTGGGGGTAAAACGCACAAATTGCCCGCGCCTTTTTTCGTTCTTGCTACTCAAAACCCCTTGGAACAAGAGGGTACCTATCCACTTCCAGAAGCGCAACTCGACCGTTTCCTTCTCTACATCAAGGTTGGCTATCCAACTGCAGCAGAGGAATGGGATATTGCTCGAAAAGTATCGGCAGGAGCTCTTGGGGGAATCGAGTCTATCATTTCTGCCGAGGAAATTATGGAGGCTCAGGGACTTACACGCCGGATGCCGGTATGTGATCAGGTGCTGGGATATGCTCATGCCCTGGTTCGTGCCACCCGACCTGGGACGGAAGAAGCCCCTGACTTTGTCAATGAATCTGTGGGGTGGGGTGCTGGCCCTCGGGGTGTTCTCTCGCTGATTTCCTGTGCCAAGGCCCGGGCATTACTGAAAGGTCGTTATCACACTAGCGTCGAAGACGTACAAGCCATTGTCATGCCTGCTTTACGTCACCGAATTGCTCCGAACTATGCTGGCATGGCAGCTGGTCTTGATAGTGAAAAACTGTTAGAAATGCTCTTGGAAGCCGTTCCTGCTGACCAGACTTTTAGTGAACCAGCGACTGTTTAATAGGCTGACTACCCTGACATGTCCTCTGCGATTCTCAACAAGTACATTCGCCCAGAAGTATTAAGCCAGCTTACGCGCTTCAAGCTGGATCCCCGACAACTCGTGGAGGGAAATCTTGCTGGGGCACACAAAAGTCCATTTCATGGTTTCGCTGTAGAATTTGCAAGTCACCGCGAATATGTGGCTGGCGATGATCTGCGTCATCTGGACTGGAAAGTTTACTTTCGTCACGAACGTCACGTGATCAAACAATATGAAATGGAGACAAACCTTAATTGTCATCTCATATTGGACGTGTCAGCTTCGATGAGATACGGAGAAGAAGACCAGCAGAAATTGCTGTATAGCTCTCAAATAGCCACCACGCTGGCTTATCTTGTCGTGGAACATTCTGACAGGGTATCACTAACAACGTTTGATAATAAAACCCGAGGTTACCTTCCCCCATCGAATAACATGGGCCAGATCCTTCGAATGACAGAGTCTCTGGATCAGGTAAAGTCCATTAACAAAACAAATATCGCTAGAACCCTTGGGGAAGTGTCGGCCAAAATTGGGAGGCGAAGTATCGTCGTTGTCATTTCAGACTTCTTCGTCGAGATTGATGATTTGAAGGATGCTTTGCAGCGACTTCGTTATGACAATCATGAAGTCGTACTCATGCATGTAATGCATCAGGATGAACTCCGTTTTGATATGGACGGCATGATTCGATTTATCGGACTGGAAGATCCGGATCAACTCTTAACACGTCCCCATGACATCCGTGATGCCTATCTGGAAGCCGTGGAAAAGTTTATGGCTGATTTTCAAAAACTATGTGATGCCAACCGCTGTGAATACGTCCTCTGTGACACAAGCAAAGATCTTGGAGTAACTTTCGCTCAATATCTGCAACAACGTTCGCAGGCTGGCAGATTGTAATTATTCAAACCTCACGTTTGCTACGTTCATTCTTTCATTTATTAAACCTCAGGTGCTATATGCGTCCTTTTGTTATGCGTCCTTTCGTTCTTCTCTTGCTTTTCCCCCCCGCACTTACGTTCGCTTCCGAACAACCCAATGTCATCCTGGTGATGGCTGATGATATGGGATATGGTCAAACCGGCTATTACAATCATCCGATTCTCAAAACACCAAACCTGGATGCGATGGCCGCGAATGGGATACGTTTTGACCGATTTTATGCTGGTGCTCCTAATTGCTCGCCAACGAGAGCAACTGTTCTTACGGGTCGATCCAATGACCGGACAGGCGTTCACAACCATGGTTATGCAATCAATAAGCAGGAAAAAACCATCGCTCAGGCTTTCCAACAAGCCGGTTATTCAACGGCTCACTTTGGAAAATGGCACCTAAACGGACTTCGTGGACCTGGTGCACCGATCTTCAAAGAAGATGCTCATCATCCGGGACATCTAGGATTTGATTACTGGTTGAGCGTCACGAACTTCTTCGATATGAATCCTATCCTTAGCCGAAACGGCGTATGGGAAGAACATGGCGGGGATTCTTCCGAAGTCATCGTCAAGGAAGCCCTGGACTATATACGAGGTGAAAATGAAAAGGGGAAACCAGTCTTTATCGTGATCTGGTACGGTACTCCACATAGTCCTTTTATGGCCTACGAATCTGACGCCGCGCCGTTTGCCAATCTTAAGCCGGCATCTCGTGATCACTATGCAGAACTAGTCGCTATGGACCGCTCCATTGGTACCTTAAGAAAAGAACTTCGAGACTTTGGCATGGCAAACAACACCATCCTGTGGTTCAACAGCGATAATGGTGGTCTGGGTAACATCACCCCCGGGACCGTTGGGAACCTACGGGGATTTAAGAATTCGGTTTATGAAGGTGGCCTGCGTGTCCCTGCTGTCGTTGAATGGCCTGCTCATATTAAACCCCAAATTTCTAATTATCCCGCCTGCACCATGGATATTTTCCCCACGCTAATCGACTTCGCCGGACTCTCAACAAAACACATTAACAAGGTTACAGACGGTGCCTCGTTAGCCAAGGTCATTAACTCTGATCTTTCGGCCCGCCCCACTCCGATTGGCTTCCGACATACGGGACGCGCAGCCTGGATTGATAACAACTACAAGCTAATAACACTGAAGGTCGGCGGCGGAGAATATCAACTCTACGATCTAAAGACCGATCCTAAAGAACAAACAGATCTCCTTGCTAGCAAGCCAGAGGTGGCTAATCGAATGATTAAGTCTTTCGAAACCTGGAATGCGTCTGTCGAAAGAAGTCGCCTAGGTGCAGACTATTCTTCGGGCAAAGTAGATCCTTTTCCTCGTCCACAACAGACCGACCTAATGACGCTGCCCGAATATCAAAAACACTTTGACGAATGGATTAAGCGACCCGAATTCAAACCATACATTGAACGCCAACTCAAGAAACAACAAAAATAAACACTCTGGTAGTCCAAAGACGGCTTATTCTTTTTATTCCAGCCGTCGTTTTAGACATCCAGATTCTGCACTTCCAAAGCATGTTTCTGTATAAATTCCCGGCGAGGCTCTACGTTGTCTCCCATGAGAACACGAAACATTTCATCCGCTGCGGCCAGATCCTGCATGGTAACCTTTACCAACGTTCGGTTTTCCGGATCTAGTGTTGTTTCACGAAGCTCTTCGGCGTTCATTTCACCCAGCCCTTTAAAGCGAGTCAATTGAAGCCCTTTTTCTCCAGCGGCTCTTACTGCTGCTGTTAGCCCGCGAAGGTCTTTTAGATTGATGTCTGAATCACCACGCCGCAGAATATATCGTGGAAGTTCTATGCCAGTCCGTTCCTGCGGCAAAAGAGCCTGAACATCCAATCCATAGTCTAAAAGCGACTTCAGGCCGGCATTGATCGTTCTGACTTCATGCAATTCCACAACGTGAATAGCGTTTTCCGGGGCCACTACTTCCTCTTCGCCTTCCTCTGCGGTATCTGGCTGAACTGGTTCCTCGGGAGTATTAGCGTCGATGAAATCATCGACGTCGGACCGTTCTACAAACCAATAATCAGCATTACCATGAAAGACATGATATACAGGCAATTTATTACTGACAGGATCAAGACGTTCTGCGTGAACCCGGAGGTTAATTCCCCGACGTTCCAATGCGATCAAGGCGTCTTCGGTATCAGCCAGGTTGCGACAAAGGTCGTTCATTTTGTCGCCCGTAAATTCTTGCCCATCCTCTGTGATAAAGACAGCATCCGCCAGTCCTTTTTCGAGAAGTTGCGTTTTCATTTCCTCTTCACTCTGAACGTAATAAACTTCTTTTCCCCGCCTTACCCGGAATAAAGGGGGCTGAGCGACATAGACATGCCCTCGTTTGACAAGGCTGAACATCTGACGATAGAAAAAGCAAAGCAATAACGTGCGAATGTGGGATCCGTCTACGTCGGCATCCGTCATAATAATAATTTTGTTGTAACGTAACTTATCCAATTGCTGATCATCCCCGATACCACTGCCTATCGCGTTGATCATGCTCTGGACTTCCTCATTGGCCAGCACTTTATCAACACGAGACTTATAGGCATTGATAATCTTACCGCGAAGTGGAAGAATCGCCTGATAGTTCTTTAACCGTCCACCTTCGGCCGAGCCGCCGGCCGAGTCACCTTCGACAAGATACAACTCGCACTTTTCCATATCCTTGCTGATACAGTCACGAAGTTTCCCTGGCAGGCTTCCGCCACCAAGAACATCTTTGCGTTTACGCATTAACTGACGGGCCTTTCTCGCCGCGTCACGAGCCTCCATCGCTATGATGCCTTTATTGACGATAATCCGAGCGTTTTTAGGGTTTTCTTCCAGGTACTTAGTAAACGCAGCATGGAAAGCTGTCGCGATTGCCGACTCAACTTCCCGGTTACCAAGTTTCGTTTTGGTCTGACCTTCAAATTGCGGGTGCGCTACTCGAGTAGAAAGTACTACCGTTATCCCTTCCCTAACATCATCACCTGATGGCGCTTCTTTGGCATCCTTGATGATTTTCTC